>MDTB01241533.1_pt1 | contig 27623 bp, 26 predicted proteins | sample 811161 | NCBI WGS metagenome assembly MDTB01 (sample SAMN05326650, study PRJNA326480) | marine metagenome | isolation source: seawater | place: Mediterranean Sea | collected 2009
AGTAAGGGACATGGATGTGCAGCGCTTTATACTGTTTTGGAAAAATATAATTATATTAAGACAAGCACTTTAAACACCTATTCGATGAAAAATTCAATATTAGGTGGCCATCCAGATTCAACTAAAATACCATTTGTTGAAGCTAGTACCGGTTCTTTGGGTCATGGATTTCCCTTTGCATGTGGCATTGCTTTAGGATTAAAGATAAAAAAAAAAAATAATTTAGTTATATCCTTATTAGGAGATGGCGAATGTCAAGAAGGCACAATATGGGAGAGTGCGAATATTGCAGCTAATAGAAATTTAAATAATATAATTGCAATTATTGATTGGAATGGATCAGCGAAGCAATTAATGCCAATCGAAAATCTAAAAAAAAGGTGGGAGTCATTTGGTTGGAACGCATATGTTATTGATGGACATAATCAAAAAGATTTCTTTTTAATGAAAAAAATTATTGAAAAAAAAAATAAATTTAAGCCAATCGTTTTTTTAGCTAAAACAACTAAAGGTAAGGGAGTGAGTTTTTTAGAGGGCCATGGCAAATGGCATCATAAACTTCCAAATAAAACTGAATTAAAATTAATTGAACAAGAATTAAAATTTTAAACTTTATGAAAATAAGAGAAGAATTTGCTAAACAGATTTTTGAATTAGGAAAAAAAAATAAAAATCTTGTTGTAATGGTTGGAGATATTAGTCATGGAATATTCAAAGATTTTAGAAGCTTTTTTCCAGACAGATATTACAATATTGGTATTTGTGAAAGTTCAATGACTAATGTGGCAGCCGGCCTATCAAAAGTTGGTTTAAATCCAGTTATTCATACAATATCCCCTTTTTTAATCGAAAGATCTTATGAACAAATAAAACTTGATTTTGGCTATCAAAAACAGCCGATTAATATTGTAACAGTTGGTGGTGCTTTTGATTATTCTAAATTAGGTTGTAGTCATCATTGTTATACTGACGTATCATTAATTTCCCACTTCAAAAATTCAAATATTATTACACCTGGGAGTAATATTGAATTTAAGAAATTATTTAAGAATGTTTATAAAAAAAATAAAATTAATTATTTTCGTTTACCAGAAAATAAGCACGATACTATTTTTAAAAGTAATGAGATTAAACTTGGAAAAGCTATAAAGGTGATGAGTGGCAATGATGTAACACTAGTTACTTTTGGTGGTATGTTAAGTGAAGCTAAGATTGCTGCAGATCAGTGCAAGAAAAGTGGAATTAATGTAGATTTGTTATATTTTCATACCTTAAAACCATTTGACTTCAAAACTATTAAAAAAAGTGTAGCTAAAACAAAAAAAATTGTAACTGTTGAAGATTTATCTGCACATGATGGATTATTTTCTTTATGTTTAAAATCGATAGTAGATCTTAATGACGTTAAGGTAAAACAGTTAGCAATAAAAGATTTTATTCATGACTATGGTTCTTTTAAAGATTTGTGTAGAAAGGCTAAAATAGACAACTTAAATATAACAAAAGAAATAAAAAAAATTTATAGTGATAAATAAAATTAATAACAAATTTAAAAATAAAAAAATAGTGTTGTGTCATGGGGTTTTTGATTTAATCCATATTGGACACATAAAATTTTTAAAAAAAGCAAAAGAACTTGGAAATTTTTTAATTGTTTCTGTAACTACTGATGAGTATGTAAATAAAGGACCTGGTAGACCCGCCTTTAATACTCAGCAAAGAATGAAGTTTTTATCTGAATTAAAATTTGTTGATTATGTATGCGAAAGTTCAGATTTTACAGCAAAAAAGGTAATTGAAAAATTCAAACCTAAGTTTTATTGCAAAGGTATCGACTACCCTTTGTCCAAATTAAAAAAAGACCAAAATTTAAAAACGGAAATAAAAGCTGTAAAAAAAAACAATGGTAAATTTATAGTTATTAAGGAAGAAAAGTTGAGCTCAAGCAAGTTAATAAATGACTATAGCTTACAAAATTTGAATAATGCGTGTAAGAATTATATTAAATTAGTAAAAAAAGATATTTCGCTAACAAATATCAAAAATTCAATAGAAAAAATAAATAAACTTAAAGTTTTAGTTTTAGGTGAGATGATTATTGATAATTATATATTTGTTGACTCTGTAGGGAAGTCAGGAAAAGAACCTATTTTAATTTATAAAAAAGTAAAAGAAAAAAAATTTATGGGTGGTTCAGGCTATATTTCAAATTTAGTTTCATCTTTTGCAAAATCAATAAATTTAATTTCAGTTATTGGTGAAAAAAAAGAAGAGTTAGGATTTATTAAAAATAACTTAAATAAGAATATAAAATTTAGCTATGTAGCTAAAAAAAATTCTCCAACTATAGTAAAATCAAGATATCTAGATTCATATAGAAATAATAAAATTATGGGAATTTATAAATTAAATGACTCAATGATCTTAAAAAATGAGGAAAAAAAATATATTTTGAAAATTAGAAAACAATTAAAAAATAGTGACCTTGTTATAGTGGCTGATTATGGACATGGACTTTTTTCAAAATTAATTAGAGATGAAATTGAAAAACATAAAAAAAAGGTTTATTTAAACACTCAAATTAATTCATTTAATAGAGGTTTCCACACATTATCTAATTATAAAAATATTAATGGATTAATAATAAATGAAAGTGAATTGCGGCATGAAATGAGAGATCAAAACACTAAGTTGGAAAAATTAATACAAAAATTAAAAAAAAAAATTAAATTTAAGCATCTGATAGTAACGCGGGGAAGATATGGCTCCACTCATTTTGTTGATAAAAAGAAATATTTATGTCCAGCGTTTAATGAAAATGCATTAGACACAACTGGCGCGGGAGATACCTTTTTTGCTTTGGCCTCCTTAGGTTTGGCTACTAAGATTGATTATAAAATAGTTCACTTATTTTCTAGTATGGCTGCAGGGTATGCAGTGACAAATTTAAGTAATAAAAATTATTATAATTTATCTCTGTTAAGTAAACACATAAACCACATGTTTCAATAAAGTAATTAAATAGTTTATGAAAGTAAAGTTTTTAGTATTAGGTAGTAATTCATTTTCAGGTTCACATTTCATTAATTTTTGTATTAACAAGAAACACAAAGTAGTTGGTGTAAGTAGATCTTTGGAACAGAAAAATTTTTTTTTACAATATAAAAATAACAAAAATTTAAAAAATTATTTCAGATTTTTTCAGTATGATATTAATAAAAATTTACAAAAAATAATTAGTTTGATAATTAGAGAAAAACCATCACATATTGTTAATTTTGCTTCTCAAAGTATGGTTGTGCAAAGCTGGGATAGCCCATTGGACTGGTATAATACAAATGTGATTTCATCTGTGAAGTTAATAAATGCAATTAAAAATAAAAAATATATAAAAAAATTTGTTCATGTCTCTACACCAGAAGTTTATGGTAGTACAAAAAAAAAATTAAAAGAAAACACAAATTATAATCCAACAACTCCATATGCAATTTCAAGAGCTTGTTATGATACTCATTTAATGCAGCTAGCAATCAATGAAAAACTACCAGTGGTCTTTACTCGCGCAGCCAATGTTTATGGTCCTGGTCAAAAATTATATAGAATTATACCAAGATCAATATTTTCCTGCTTCAGTGAAAAAAAAATGAAACTTGATGGGGGTGGTCTTTCCAAAAGATCATTTATTTATATAGACGATGTAGTTGAGGCCACATACAAAATTTCGATTAATGGAAAAAAAGGTAGTATTTATCATATTTCAAACAATGAAGAAATTTCAATAATAAATTTGGTAAAAAAAATTTTTTTTAAATGTGATTCTAATTTCAAAAAAAAAGTTCTATTGGGTCCTGAAAGAAAAGGTAAAGATAAACTTTATTCATTAGATTGGTCAAAAATTAAAAAAGATCTCAAATGGACACCAAAAATTGAAATTGAGGAGGGTATTGATAAAACAATAGAATGGTTTAAAGAAAATAGAAAAAATTTAATCAAAGAAAAAATAACTTATACTCATAAAAAATAATTTTATGAAAATTTTAATCTTAGGTGGTTGTGGATATATTGGAACAAAACTTACAAATGATCTTTTAAAAAAAAATGTAAAAATTGTTGTTTTTGATACTCAATGGTTTGGAAATTATCTTAAACCCCATAAGAATTTGAAAATTATTAAAGGAGACATAAGATCTATTGGTAATAAAATCTTTAAAAATATTGATACTGTTATTCATTTAGCAAATATAGCTAATGATCCAAGCGTTGATTTGAACCCAAATTTATCTTGGGAGGTAAATGTTTTAAGTTTACTCGATATTTTAAATGAATGTAAAAAAAATAAAGTCAAGCATTTTATTTTCTCAAGTTCAGGAAGTGTTTATGGTATCAAAAAAGAAAAAAAAGTTACAGAGAGCTTAAATCTTATGCCTTTATCGACATATAATAAAACAAAAATGATTGCAGAAAGAATTTTGCTAAGCTTTAATGACTCGTTTATTTGTCACTCAATAAGACCAGCAACTGTATGTGGATATTCGCCAAGATTAAGGCTCGATGTTTCGGTGAATAACTTAACTATGCAAGCTTTAAAAAATAAAGAAATTACAGTTTATGGTGGAAGTCAGATAAGACCCAACGTAAATGTAAACGATATGTCTAGAATTTTTCAGCATTTCATTTTTAAAAAAAATAAAATCAAACCTGGGTTTTATAATGCTGGTTTTGAGAATTTATCTATAATTGGAATAGCAAAAAAAATAAAACAATTAACAAATGCAAAAATAAAAATTATAAAAAATACTAATGATCCAAGATCATATAGACTTGACTCCTCAAAACTTATAAAAACTGGATTTACACCTTTGAATTCGGTTAATTCTGCAATTAAGGAGTTGATTAAAATGTTTAATGAAAAAAAAATTAAAGTGAGTGATATCAATTATACAGTAAAATGGATGAAAAAAAATAAGATTAAATAGGATACTATGGGCCAAGAAATTGATTTACTAGCTAAATACCCAAAGAGCAAAAGAAATTTAGATGAAAGGGCGAATTCTAAAACAGAGGAAGAAAGAAAAATTGCAAGATTATTTGATAAAGATTTCTTTGACGGAGATAGAAAGTATGGTTACGGAGGCTATCATTATCATGAGAGATTTTGGACTGAAACAGTAAAAACATTTAGAGACCATTGGAATTTAGATAATAATAGTTCTTTATTAGATGTAGGATGTGGTAAAGGTTTTATGCTTTACGATTTATCTAAGCTTATAAAAGAGATTAATATCAAAGGCGTAGATATTTCTGAGTATGCGATAAAGAATTGCAAGAGTGAAGTTGAAAGCCACTTGAGTGTTGGTGATGCAAAAAAATTAAATTTTCAAGATAATGAATTTGATTACACAATATCGATAAATACAATACATAATTTAGATCTAGAAAATTGTAAAAAAGCCATAAAAGAAATATCGCGTGTTTCAAAAAAAGGTAGTTTTATAACAGTGGATGCTTACAGAAATGAAGATGAAAAAAAAAGAATGTACGATTGGAATTTAACAGCAAAAACAATTATGTCAGTCAATGAATGGAAAAATTTATTTAAAGAGATAGATTACAAAGGTGATTATTATTGGTTTATACCATGATAGATTACTTAAAACTTTATAAAAAATTTTATTACTTAAGATTTGTAGAAGAAACGATCTCAAAAAAATATAAAGATGGAAAAATGAGATGTCCCACTCATCTTTCAGTAGGCCAAGAGGGTATATCTGCTATTTTTTCGCAATTAGTTAAAAAGAGCGATTATGCTGTAAGTACTCATAGACCCCATACCCATTATCTTGCAAAAGGGGGAAATTTAAATTCTATGATTTGTGAATTGTACGGCAAAGAGAATGGATGTTCCAAAGGTAAAGGAGGCTCTATGCATTTAATTGATGAGAGAGTAGGATTTATGGGGTCCACTTCAATTTTAGGAAATAATATACCAATTGGTGTTGGTTTAGCATTATCTTCAAAAATTAAAAATAAAAAGAATATTACATTTGTTTTTTTAGGTGATGCCTCCGTTGAACAAGGTTCTTTTTATGAGTCTCTTAATTTTTCGGCAGTCAAAAAACTTAGGATAATTTTTATATGTGAAAATAATGAATTTTCTGTTTATTCAGATTTGAGTTCGCGACAGCCTAAAGATAGAAAGATTTATAAATTAGCTAAAAGTATTGGTGTAGAATCTGGTTATTCTAATGGACTAAATATTAAAGATATTGAAATCAAAATGAAAAATGCAATCAATTTTGTAAATCAATTTAATAAACCCTATTTTTTAGAAATTAAAACATCAAGATGGCTTGAACATTGTGGTCCCAATGATGATATCAAATTAGGATATAGGTCAAAAACAAGTCTGGAAAAATGGAAAAAATATGATTTGTTAAAAACTATTAAAAAAAAATTGAAAAAAAAAAGCAAAAACCTAGAACAAATTGAAAAAAAAATAGAGCAAAATATATTAAAATCATTTGAATTTGCTGAAAAATCAAAATTTCCAAAATATGAAAGTCTTTTTAAAGGTATTTATGAATTATAAAAAGATTAAATTTTATCAAGCAATCAACGAGGCATTAGAATTTTCATTAAAGAAAGATGGTAAATTAATTTGTTACGGTTTAGGTGTAAATGATCCAAAAAGAACTTTTTCTACAACTTCAAATTTGTTGGAAAAATTTGGAAATAAAAGAGTTTTTGATGTACCAAATTCAGAAAATTCTATAATGGGCACTTCAGTTGGGGCTGCTTTAGGCGGTATCAAATCAGTGATCACACACCAAAGATTAGATTTTTTTCTTTTAGCAATGGATCAACTGGTTAATTCAGCTGCTAAATGGAAATATATGTTTGGTAGGAAAAAATCTTTACCTATTACAATAAGACTTATAATTGGAAGAGGTTGGGGTCAGGGACCAACACATTCTCAAAACTTACAATCTTGGTTTTACCATATTCCAGGCTTAAAAATTGTTTGTCCATCAAACCCAAATGATGCAAAGCAATTATTAATTGACTCCATATTTGATCCCAACCCAGTAATTTTCTTAGAACATAGATGGCTACACAATATTTATGGAACCGTAAGTAATCCAAAAATTAAAAATTTGAAGCTTAACAAAGTACTTAAAAAAGGAAAAGATTTAACAATTATTTCAAATGGATATCTTACTCTTGAGGCAATTAAAGCTTCAGAAATATTAAAATCTAAATTTAGAATAGAAATTGAAATTATTGACTTAAAATTAGTTAAACCATTAAATCTAAATTTAATACTTAAATCTGTAAAAAAAACAAAAAGATTGATCTGTCTTGATACTGGTATGGTATCTGGTTCTATTTCAGCAGATATTGTGAGTAAAGTTGCATCTAAATTATTTAACAATTTAAAATTTCCACCTATTATTATGGGACTTCCAGATATACCTATTCCAAGCACCTATGAAGGTGCTAAATTTTATATAAATTATAAAGATATAATTTTGAAAACATTGAAATTAATGAAAATTAAAAAAAAAATTAATAAAAAACAATTTAAATCTGATGGACCGATAGATATACCTGGCAATTGGTTTAAAGGCCCTTTTTAATGAAAAAAACGTTTAAAGCAGCCATATTAAAAACTATTAAAAAAAAATTAGAAATTGTTAATATTCCAATAAAAAATCCAAAAAAAAATCAAATACTTGTAAAATTGAGTTATACCGGAATTTGTAAAAGTCAAATTATGGAAATTGATGGAAAAAGAGAGAATAAAAAATGGCTACCACACATGCTCGGCCATGAAGGTTCGGGCAAAGTTGTCAAAATAGGAAAAGGTGTAAAAGGCTTTAAAGTTAACGACAGAGTATTTCTTAGTTGGATTAAAAAAAATAAAAAAGATTGTTGCAATATCAACTATAATTCAAAAAAAATGAAAATAAATGCTGGAAAAGTAACAACCTTCTGCACACATTCTATTGTATCAGATAATAGAGCTTACCATTTACCAAAATCTATAGATTTAAAAACTGGCGCATTATTAGGCTGTGCATTTCCCACTGGATTTGGGATGGTTTTAAATAGTATTTCAAAAAAAAAAACAAACAAACTTCTTATTATTGGATTAGGAGGCATCGGTGTATCATCTTTAATTGCAGCTATAATCTTAGGTTATAAAAATGTTGATGTGTTAGAAAAAAATCATTTTAGAATTCAAAATTTAAAAAAAATCTTTAAAAATAAAAAAATTAACTTTTTCTCAAGTGATTATACAATAAAAATGAATAATTATGACAATATTATAGAAACTTCGGGGAATGAAAAAATTTTATCAAAAAGTTTAAACTTTGTTAATAACAAAGGAAAAGTTATTTTTGCATCTCATCCAGATTCAAAATCAAAAATAAAAATAAATCCGCATGATTTAATTAAAGGAAAAAAAATTGCTGGTAGCTGGGGTGGAAATATAAATTTCAAAAAAGATCTTCCACAAATAACAAAAATAATAAAAAAATCAAAATTTATAAATAAATTATTTTTTGATAAGATTTATAATATATATAACATTAATAAAGTGATTAATGAATTTCGAAAAGGCAAAATAATCAGACCTATTTTAAAATTATAATAATTTTGTATGAAAATAATTCATATAGGCTTAGGTAAGGCAGGTTCCACAACCTTACAAGAAGAAATTTTTCCAAGAATATGTAAAAGATTTGATTTAAACTTTATAAATTTAAAGAAGTATGTTGATGATGATAATATTGAGTACAATATACTTGAGAAACATAGAAATATTGAAAAAAAATTACCTAATAGATTTATTATTTCGCAAGAGGATTTAATTGCAGATAGAAGTGAGTTTGTTAATTTAGAGAGATCTTTTGAAATTTTAAAAAATAACTTTTCAGAATCTACTAAAGTTTTGATTGTTTTAAGAAATCCATATGATCTATTGAATAGTATCTTTTTACACAATGTTCAAACTCTAATTGCATTTGAAGAAAAAGAATTTTTTTACATTAATTCAAATATGTCTTTTAAAAATTATATAGAGGGAAAATATAATCTTCACAAATTTAATTACAAAAATATCATCAAGTTATATAGTTTTTATTTTACTAATTTAATAATTGTTCCTTTTGAAAAGATATCAAATATGAATTTTTTAGATGAATTATTAGAAAATAAAGTAGACGAAAAATTTAAAAATGAATTAGTTTTTATTTATAAAAAAAAGAAATACAACAAATCGATTTCGAAATTAGGTGTAAAAACGTTTTATTTTTTACAAAAAATTATTAATTTAAAAAAAATTGATGATTGTATGAAAATAAATTATAACAAAAAAAATAAAGGTCTATTATTAAAGATTATTTTAAGATTATATTGGTACATAAATTTACGACATTTATTTCAGCGTTTAATTGATAAAATAGAATTGTTTTATATTAAATATAAAATTGAAAAAAAAAATATCCCAATTAATATTGATGAGTTAGTGAGTGAATATTATAAATTGTTTAATAAAAAAAACTAATCAAATATGAGACATTTAAAGACGAGTCATAAAAATAAATGTATATTTTTTGATCGAGACGGGACAATAATTGATACACCAGTCAATAAATCTTTAAAACCAAAATCTTTTAATAACCTAAACCAGATACATTTAAGAAAAGATGTATTAGAGGTATGCTCTTATCTAAAAAAAGATTATTTATTAATGCTTTTTACTAATCAACCAGACGTAATTAGGAAAAAAAATTCTAGAATTAATGTAGAAAATATAAATTTATTTTTAAAAAAAAGACTTAAACTTGATAATATTTTAGTAAATTATTCTGATAAAGAAAATGACTATTTTAGAAAACCTAACCCTGGCATGTTATTTTATGCAGAAGAGAAGTTTAATATTGATCTAAAAAGAAGCTATGTGATTGGTGATAGATGGCGTGACATTGATGCTGGTACAGCTGCACAGTGTAAAACAATATTTATTGATAGAAGTTATAATGAAAAATTAAATTGTAAACCTGATTTTACTGTAAAAAATATCAAACAAATATTGATGATTATTAAATAAAAGTATGTAATTTATAATTAACTTTTAAACAAATCATTACCTACATTTTAAATAAATTCTTTACTGTTCAATTATTGAACGATATACTTAACTATATTTTTTAAATCATGGATAAAGAAGACAATTTACAAGTTTTAAGAAAACTAATAGAAAAACCTGAATATACCCAGCGAGAGTTGGCAAAAGAACTGAACTTTAGCCTAGGTAAATTAAATTATTGTTTAAAGTCCTTGCAACAAAAAGGCTTAATTAAAATTAAAAATTTTAAAAAAAATCCCAAAAAATTAAATTATTTATATTTAATAACACCCAAAGGCATATCTGAAAAAACTAAACTTACATTAAATTTTATGAAGAGAAAAATGCAAGAATACGAAGAATTAAAGAGAGAGATTGAAAAAAAAGAACAATAAAAAGTTATTTTAAGAAGAAAAAATATACATATGACTATTTTAGTTACAGGTGCTGCTGGATTTATTGGTTTTCACTTATGTAAAAAATTAATTGAAAAAAAAATACATGTTATAGGAATAGATAATTTGAATAATTATTATTCAGTTAAACTAAAAAAAGATAGAATAAATTTTTTAAAAAAACATAAAAATTCTAAATATTTTAGTTTTAAAAAATTAGATCTAAGAAATGTAAAATTACTAAATAATTTTCTTAACAAAAAAAAAAATCAGTTATATTGTCCATTTAGCTGCTCAAGCAGGCATAAGGTATTCATTAAAGAATCCAAGAAATTATCTTGAAAATAATATTACTTGCTTGTTCAATTTAATGGAATTTGCCAGAAATAACAAACTAGAGCATTTTATATTTGGAAGTTCAAGTAGTGTTTATGGAAATTCAAAAATTGCACCCTTTAAAGAAATATTTGATACTAGTTCTCCTTTACAATTTTATGGATCTACAAAAAAAGCAGGTGAAGTCTTTTTAAAAACATACAGTTACTTATATAATTTTCCAGTTACTTGTTTGAGACTCTTTACTGTTTATGGTCCTTGGGGCAGACCGGACATGGCAATATTCTCATTTACAAAAAAAATTTTAGAAAATAAATCATTAGATATTTTTAATAAAGGAAGAATGATAAGAGATTTCACTTATATAGATGATATTATTGAAGGGATCTATAAATGTATTTTTAGAAAAAAAAATAAATTTAAAATTTATAACTTAGGAAATCAAAATCCTATAAAATTAATGAGTATGATTAAATTACTGGAAAATAATTTGAATAAAAAAGCTAAAATTAAATTTAAAAGTCAACATAGAACAGAAATGAAACTTACTCATTCTTCTAATAGTAAAGCTTATAAAGAATTAGGCTATAAGCCTAAAATTAATATTGAAAATGGTATTAATAATTTTATTGAATGGTACAAAGAATATTATGGAAAATAAAATATCTTTAATTGCCGAAATAGGATGGAATCATATGGGCAATATGCAGCTTGCAGAAAAAATGATTAAATCAGCAAAAAAATCAGGTGCAGATTATTGTAAATTTCAAACGTGGAAAGTTAAAAACTTAGTTAAAGGTTCTTGGGACCAAGATGGTAGAAAACAAATTTATGAAAAAGCTGAATTAAATGATGAAAAGCATTTTATATTAAAAAAAATTTGTAAAAAAAATGATATCGGTTTTTTTACCTCAGTTTTTAATAAAAATGATTTACCTTTCTTAAAAAAACTTAACAAAAGTATTATAAAAATACCAAGCCATGAAATTTATAATATAAATTTGATTTCAGATTGTTTGAAAAATTTTAATAAAGTTTTAATTTCAATTGGTGCATCTAATTGGAGTGAAGTAAAAAAAATTACCAAATTAAGAAATTTTAAAAAAAAAGCTATTTTAATGCATTGTATTTCAAGCTATCCATGCAACTCTAATAATCTTAATTTCAAAAAATTTGATTATATTAAATCTTTAAGCCCAAACTTTGGTTACAGTGGTCATTATAGTGGTATTGAAGATGCTTTAGTAGCAATTAGTCATGGAGCTTCATTCATAGAAAAACACTTCACAATCAATAAAAAATTACCTGGGAGGGACAATAAATTTGCAATTTTACCTGATGATTTAAAAATGATTTCAAATTTCAAAAATTTTTATGTATCAGGGAGAAAATTTAAGGGATTGAACGTCCAAAAGTGTGAAAGAGATATATATAAAAACTATAGAGGTAGATGGAGTGGAAAATAAAAAAAAAACAAACATAAGTATTATAATTAGGACAAGAAACGAAGAACAATGGATAGGTCACGCGATACAATCAATTTTAGATAGACTGTATAAACCAGAAATAATCATTATAGATAATAATTCAACAGACAAAACATTAGAAATAGTTAGACATTTTATACAAGAACCATATTTAGAAAAATCTGACTCAAAATACACTGACATTAAAATATTTAATATTGATAATTACTCTCCAGGAAAAGCCTTAAATTTTGGAATAAAAAAATCCAATAGAAAATTTATAATGATTATGTCTTCTCATTGTGTATTAAAAAAAATTAATTACGAAAAGAATATTAAAAACTTAAAAAAATATTTAGGAATATTCGGTAAACAAACTCCTATTTGGAATGGAAAAAAAATTACCAAAAGATATATTTGGAGTCATTTTAAAAATACATCAGAAGAGAACATGTTCTCAAAACTCGAAAATAGGTATTTTTTTCACAATGCAATTTCTTTTTTTGAAAAAAAAAACTTACAAAAATATCCTTTTCTTGAAATCCTAGCTGGAAAAGAAGATAGATATTGGGCTGCAGATATCATTAAAAAAGGGAAATCTTTTTTGTATGATCCAAGTATTGAAGTTGACCATCATTATACAGAAAAAGGTAATACTTGGAGAGGTATTGGATAAAAATAAGAAATGTTAAAAAGAGTAAAGTTTGAAAAGTTATCCAAAGTATTGAATAAATTATTGAACCATTATGGCTTGAGTAAAAAAAATTCAAATCGTGTTTCATCACTTTTAATAAATGCAAATTTATCTGGACAAGACTCACATGGAGTTTCAAGACTCCCAATGTATCTAGAAAAAATAAAAAATGGAGAATTAAATGTTAATGCAAAAACTAAAGTTGTGCATCAAACTTCAACAACAGCTTCAGTAGACGGGAATTGGAATTTTGGACAACTAGCAGCAGATGATGCTATAAAATTTTGTATTAAAAAGGCTCTAAAAGAAAATGTTGCTTGTGTGACTTTAAAAAGGGCTAATCATGTGGGCAGACTTGCTGATTTTACCAACCAGGCAGCAAAAAAAAATTTACTTTGTTTAGCTTTTTCAAACTTACATGGAACAAGCCATATAGTTGCTCCATATGGAGGTATAGATAGAAAGTTACCGACTAACCCAATTGCCTTATCTGCACCTGGTCCAAATAAAGATATGTTTGAAATGGATATGTCTACAAGTTCAATAGCTGAGGGAAAAATAAAAATAAATTATTTTCTTAAAAAAAAATGAATTTTGGATTTTTGCAGGATTTTTTTGGCAAAAATATAAAAGAACCCAAAAAATTGTATCACGATCCAAAGGCTTCAATTTTACCGCTTGGTGGTTTAGCTGGACATAAAGGTTTTGCTTTAGCTTTAGCAGTTGATATTATCAGTGGAGCACTTTCCGAGGCCGGTTGTACCTCAAGTAAAAAAAATCAACATGGCAATGCAGTTACATTTATAGCAATAAATATCAAATCATTTACGTCAGTAAGATTATTTAAAGATAATTTAAAAAATCTTTATAAGCATGTTAAAAGTTCAAGACTTCAAAAAGGTTTTAAAAAAATTTTAATTCCTGGTGAATTTGAAAAAAAAAATAGAAAGGTTTTAGTTAAAAAAGGAGTTTTAATAGACATGGTTACTATATCAAAAATAAACTTTTTACTAAAACAAAAAAAAATTAATCTATTTTTATAATTAGATTTTACATGAAAAAATATAGAATCTTAGGAATTACTCTTGCGAGAGGAGGCTCTAAATCAATTAAAAAAAAAAATATACACAAAATTAATGGAAGACCGCTATTATATTACACGATTAAAGAAGCAAAAAAAAGCAAGCTTTTAACAAGATATATAGTTTCAACCGATGATAAAGAAATTCAGAAAGTTGCCAAAAAATATGGAGCAGAGGCTCCTTTTTTAAGACCAAAAAATATTTCTGGAGATAAAGCTTCTGCTGTTGAAGCAGACCTTCATACATTGAAATGGGCAGAAAATGATGAAAAAAAAAAATATGATTTTGTTATAGAATTAATGGCTACTAACCCTCTTAAAACGTATGTAGATATTGATAATGTACTTAGGAAAATAATTATGTCTGGTGCGGACAGCGTAATAGGTGTCGTCAAACTTGAGGACCATCATCCTTTAAGAATTAAAAAATTGGTGAATGGAAAAATAAAAAATTTCAATAAAAAATTGATTGAAACTCCCGAGATGAGAAGACAAGATTTACGCCCTCATGCATATATCAGGAATGGCTCTATTTATGCAAGTAAAAGAGATATGATATATAAAAAGAAAAGATATGGCACAAGTAATAGTCTAGCATATGTTATGGATGATAATAATTCAGTAAACATTGATACTAAAACAGATTTAATGCTAGCAGAAATTCTGCTTAAAAAAAGAAAAAAATGAATAACTTTGTTGTTGGAGTGTTAGGAGCGGGCTTTGGAGAAAGAGTTGTAATTCCATGTATTAATTATGTAGACGGTATAAGGTTAAAATATTTTTACTGTCGAAATAAAAAAAAGATCAAAAATAAAAAAAACTTAAAATTTTATGTAAATGATTATAAAAAAGTTTTAAAGGATAAAGAAATAAATTTAATTTTTATTGAAACACCTCCATACACACATAAAAAATTTTTAATTGATTCTATAAAATATAAAAAAAATGTTATTTGTGAAAAACCGCTTGCAAGCAATCTAAAAGATATAAATATTATATCAAAGGTAGCTAAAAATAGAAAAAATTTTATCTATGTTAATCATCAACTAAGATTTAACCCTAACATTATCAAATTAAGAGAACTAATAAGAAAAAGGGTAATAGGAAAAATTAATTATATTAATGTTGAGTATCATACTAATATGATTGATGAAAAAAATGTTAATAATTGGTGGTTTAATAAAAATCAGGGTGGAGGTCAAGTTTTAGCAATTGGATCACATTTAATTGATTTATTAATATTTTTAAACGGGGATATTAGTAATATAAATTCTTTAAAAGGAAATTTTCTAAAATATAAAAATAATAAAAGACATTTATGGAAAAAAAAAATTGAAAGCTTTTTTACATTAATATGCAAATTTAAAAATGGATCAATTGGAAGTGTAAATTCCTCATGTGTTTCAAGTTCTGACAGTGGTTTAAATATTACAGTGAGCGGTGAAAAAGGAACAATAAAGATTTTAAATTTTGAAAAATTAATTATTGAAAATTCAGAAGGCAAATTAAAAAGAATACATCAAAAAGATAAACTTAAAAATGTTCCTATTGTAGGGACGAATCCGTGGAGATCTTCAATGGTAAGATTTCTAAAATATATTGTAAAAAATTCTAATAATAACAAAAATTTATTATGTGCTGATATTCTTCAAGCTAAAAAAACACAAATAATTATGAATAAAATTTTAAATAATAAAGGGTAAATTTAAAAAAATGTTTTTAAAAGATTTAAGTTATTTAAGGAATTTCAAAAAAATTTACATTTTTGATATACTCAATGAAAAAACTAAAAAATTTATTTTTAACATAAAAGAAAAAAATGCTCTTATTATTTTTAGACAAGATAGCTTAAATGAATCGGATTTAAATTTCTTAAATAAAAATAAAATTGAATATAAAATTTTTTCTTGGCAATTCTTTAATAAAAATATTTTTTTAATGTGGAGATCTCATAAATTATCTTTAAATGAAAGTGATAATCTATATAAATTTTTTTTAAAAAAAAACTCAATACAAATAAACTATTTAATTAATTTATATAAAGAAAAAAAAATAGAGAAAGCCTGTAAAAAATTTTTAGTAGATGCAGGTCAAGATTATTATGATTTAAAAACAATAATAAGAGTTTTGTTAAGATATAATAAAAATATAACGTGCCATATTTTTAAAGAAAGTAACTGCATACTTAAAGATTTTGATAAAAAAAATTCAAAAATTACTGACTTGATTTTCCCCAATAGAGAAAAAAGTTTTTCACTAAAAAAAACTATAATTTTAATTTTATATCCAATTATTACATCTTTTTTTTGTAATAGATTTAAATTTAATATTGAGAAAAAAAAATTTAAAGTTGCTTTTAGAATTTATTCTAATGGTTTTACATTTGATAAAAATGGAAGCTTAGATTGGATTATAGAAGACGATAAAAAATTAATTAATCAAAGTTTGTTTGTACTAGAAGACAATCTTAAAAAAAATAATTATGATAAATTTAAAGAGTTGAAAAATACAAACTATAATTTCTGCAATTCAAATCTTCGGCTGCAATCAAATATTAATTTAAAATTGATTTATAAAAATTTGATTATATTTTTTGAATCTTTTTTTGTAAATTTGCAATTAATTTTTAAAAGAGAAAAATTAATATTCGATTTTTTTTTTGAAGGTTATACAAATTATTTTATTTGGAATAACTTTTGTCAAAATTATAAAATTGAAAATTATGTTTCCTATCATAACTATCAATTTACTCATTATTTTAGAAATATTATATTGAATAAATATAATTGCAAAACAATACATTATAAAGCTACCAATTCAGAAAATATTTTTAACAGTAAAATTATTAAAAATTATAATAATGTAAAAATGGTTTTTTTTAATTATGATATTGAACATCATCAAACTTTACAAAGTCTGATAATGAGTAAACAAAACCAATCAATTTCAAAAAAATTTATTATTTCAGGACCTACGTTTTTATCAAAAAATAAAAAAATTCATGATGACATTTTTGATAATTCAAAATTTAAAATATTGATGTTTAATTCAACATATAATTCTTATACTAGCTGTAATGGGCTCAACTCCCATTATAAGTTTTTAAAGTTGGCTGAAAAATTATCAAATGATAAAAAATATGTAATATACTTTAAAAGTAAAAAAAATTTTGAAACTTATTATTCATTAGAAAACGAAATTAAAACTTTAGCAAAAAAATTATATGATAAAAAAAATTTTATAGTTTTAGAAAATATATATCCTAACAACTTAATTATTGAAAAATCAGACTTAACGATTTCAATGCCTTTTGCCAGTCCTTTAGTTTATTCTATTTTTAAGAAAAAAAACCTTTTATTTTGTGATTTAAATGATCAATATCCTCATTCTTATTTTAAAGAATATGAAAATATTTTTACAAATAATGAAAAACAATCTATTGAATTAGTAAACTTATATCATTTGAACATGATAAATAAAGAAAGTTATGACAAACTTTTTTTTAATTGTTTTGGAGAAACAAGCTTACAAGAACCAAAAGATATAATTAAATCTAACTTTAATTAATTTTTATATGAAAAAAAAAAAGATAAATACTAAAGAATATAAAGAATTAGGTTTCACTGTTATAAAAAATATTGTTCCTAAAAAAAATTTAACCCAAAAAAATTATGAAAAAATTACAAGGCATGTTTATGAAAACTTATCTTGGGGACCTCTATTCAGAAAAAAAGATGGTGCAAAAATAATCAATACAGATAACAGCTCTTCCACATATATAAAAGAGTCATTAAAAAAAATGAATATCAAAGTGTCTCAATTAAAAAACATGAATGTTTTTAACATTGGAACAGGAAGAGAAAGTAGATTTTTTGCAAGTAAAAATGCAAACGTTACACATGTTGATATATCGAAAGAAAATGTTCAATCACTTAATAAGTGGGCAAAAATAAATGGCAAAAATGTTAAAAGTATTTCAGGTAATATTGAAAAAATAAATTTGGGAGAGAACAAATTTGACATTATATTTTTAGCAGGAATTTATCAGCATCTACTAAATCCCGCATATTGTTTGTCAAAGTTTATTAATGCTTTAAAAACTAATGGAAAAATGTATATGGGCTTTTACAGAAGTGGTGAGTTCAAATATTTTATTGTTGATGCTATAAGGTATATTTTAGGATCAAGAAACAACTTAAATGAGTTAAAAAAAATTTCTAAACAAGTGCAGTTATATAATTCTATAATACATACATTAGGTAACAAAAATAAATATCAAAACTCAAGAGTTTTAGATGATTTTTTTGTTCCCAGAAAACATAACTTTCATCCTAAAGATATAATTCATGATATAAAAATTTTAGGAGGAGCTATTTTACATTTTGATAATGATTTTCGAAAATACAATCATGAAACAAAACAATATTTTTCTATCGGCGGTGACAGAATATATATAACAAAAAAAATATCTAAAAATATTAGGTTAAATAATGTCAAAAATTATTTAAAAACTATCAACGGTAAAGATCAAATTCTTGACATGAAATACAATGAAAAAATTATAAATGAAAATATTGAACTAATAAAAAAAATAAAGAGAAAGTTAGTAAAAAAGCAAGATTTAAAGGTTTTAATATCTCTTAGTATGTACCAGTTTACAAGACCATTTAATCAAGATGAGTCTCAAATTTACCAAGAAACTTTAAGAAACGGAAGACATAAAACATTAAATAGTTTTTTAAAGAATTGTATTAGTTTAATTTAAAATGTTAAAAACCTATAATTCATGCACTTTTTGTAATTCTAAAAAACTTAAAAAAGAAAAAAAACAAATTCTTTCAAAAAATTTTTATATAAAGGCAATTATATCTGATTTAAATTTAACTGAAGAAAATTTTAATAAGATTAAGGTCTTTAAATGTTTAAAATGCAATAATCTTCAGAACAGTCCCTGGTTTGATGAACATACAGCAAAAAAAATTTACTCTAATATCTACGGTCAACACAATAAAAGTTGGACAAATTTGATTAATTTTTCAAGAAACAAAAAAAACTCTCCTCACGGTCAATTATTTAAGTTCCTAAAAAAAAATATAAATATTAAAAATTATGCAGAATTCAATAGTCCTTTTATGGGAATATTTTTAGATTTTTTTCAAGAAGAGTATAAAGATTCTCCAAGATTTAGAAAAAAAGTTTTTAATGAAGCTTTAAGGTATTTAAGCTCAAGACAAGTCGCAGGAAAAAGTAAAAAATTTCAACAAATGTCTTCAAAAATTTCATACAAGAGTTTTAATGAATTAAATGAAATAAAAAAAAAAAATTTCTTAAAAACAAGAATAAAAAAATATCTATTTATTGATAACTCAAGTTTATGTTGGGGCACTAATGATAATTATAGATCAGTTAATAGTAAATCCTTAGCAATGGAATTATTTGATTTAAAAATAGAAGATATAAGGAATGAGGTTAAAAAAAATAATATTGACCTTTTTGGATTTTTTTTAACATTAGATCATACTTTTGAACCAAAAAAAATATTTGATAAAGCTTTATCTATTAGTAAGTATGTATTAGTACAATGTCATGTGGGCACTACAATAAATAAACAACACCTATTCATGTTTACAGAGGGGATTTTGGATTATCTAAATAATAATGGTATTTATTCATATAATTTAAATCAAATTATTAAAAAAAAATTTAATGCACCAGAGCTTTATTTTATATGTTCTAAAAAAAAAAAATTAATTAAAAGTTTGAAAATCTAATTTTTTTTTAATCAATTTATTTTTGAAAGAATTTTTTTAAAATAAATATTTTTATTGTTTTCAAATTTAAAAAAACCATTTTTAAATTTATTTAAAGCTTTTTGAGTTTTTTTCTGTAACCACCATTCTCTTAAATCAGTCTTTTCTAAAAATTTTACAAGATTTTCTTTTTCTAAAAAAAGTAAATCATTTTTTAAAAGTATTTGATATTTTTTTTTATATTTAGCTTTAATAAAATTATATCTTTTTTTTGAAAGCAATAATATTACTGGGGTATTTACTGAAATCATTTCATAAAAAAAAGTACTTTCATATAAACAAATTACCAAAGCGTTCTTTGTATCACTATCTTTAGAGGTATTAGATGTTGAAAACTTGTCTATTGCACCATTTTTTAAATAAAATTTTTTAATTGTATTAAAATTTTTTACAATTTTTAGTCTAAGGGTTATTTGATATTTTTTTAAGTTTTTTACAAATTTAGATAAATATATGGCATTGTAATGAATATCAATTATGGATTTTCTGTCAAAATCTGATGCTATTAATCTTGGAGAAATTTCTCCAGGGGCAACTAATAAAATTTTAGATATTATCTTAGTTTTTTTTTTAGGTTTAAAAGAACTTATATGCCCTATTGGTAAATGATTTTTTTTTTCTTTCCAACCCCATGTAACAAAGATGTTGCTAATCATTTCTTCAAAAAATTGATGGAAGTGAAATTTACTTGAACCATAAAGTGCCCCGTGTTGTAAAAGAATAATATTACTAATTTTTTTTTTTTCAGCCAAATAAAATGAGAGTAAATTATTAGCCCAAATACCAGAATAGCATATTATATTTTTAGGCTTATTTGGTAATTTAAGATTTATATATTTTTCTTTATAAAAATAATAATTTTCTAACATAGATAGTGGAAGTATATTTTGCAATTCATCTATTATTAATTTTTCAAAATTATTTTGGGGAGAAAAATCTTTATAGAAATTATTTCTTATTTTTTGGTTAATTTTTTTTTTAAAAATAAAATTTTGATTAGGTAATGATAAAAAAAGAGAATTAAATTTATAAGCTAACCAAAGTTTATGGAATTTATTTAATGGAATGTTTATAAAAATATTTTCAAATTTAATAATTTTTTTATTGAAAAAATAAATCAATAGTTTTTCAAAAATATCAATTTTTTTATCATTGTCTCCGATACAAAAAATATTTTTAGTTTTCTTTTGAATTTTATTGTTGTTGATTATTTTTGATGAAATATATAAATTGAACTTTTTATTTTCAATCAGTTGAAAAATATCATCAGATTTTGATAAATAAAAGTTGTAATTTTTTTTTTCTTTAATATGAATTTTATAATAGTTTTTTTTTATAAAATTCCATTTTTCAAAAACAAATTCTAAAAAAAACCATTGCCAATTTGTATTTAATATAGTCCAATAATTTTTGTCAAAATTGACATTATGTATCTGATTTAATTTTTTATAGGTGTACAGATTAAGTCTTTCATTTAATCTTTTTAGATAATAATAATTTTTAGTTAAATGTTTAGTATCGCTTAGATTATCTTTGATTTTTTTTTTTGTGAGCTGAAGTTCATTCAAGTGATCTATAAATAAATGATTCATTATTTAGGATTAAATATAATTATTATAAAAATATATCACCATTTTTTAAAATAACTAATTTTTTTCAAATTTGAAATTAAAATACTTTACTGTTCAATAGTTGAACGTTATATTATTATTATTTATGATTATTCCTAAAGTAAGTTTAAATCAATCAATTAATTTTTTTAAAGGCTCAAAATTTAAATTCGTATACGATCAATTTTTAAGATATAAAAAATCTAGTTCAAAATTTAGAAAATTTAATTATTTACCTAACTTAATAGATTTATATCGATTACATTCAATTATTACTAAAAATAAAAGAATTAAAGTTTTAGAATTTGGCTCAGGCATTTCTACAGCTATAATTGCTGATGCATTACATATTAATAAAAAAAAATATGAAAAAAAAATTTTTAAAATTAACTCTAATCTTACAAATAAAGATCACATTAATGAAAGCCTTCCATATTTAAAAAAAAACTATTTCAAATATTCAAATCCATTTGATGTTATTTCTTTTGATGATAATAAATATTATATTAATGAAACAAAAAAAATTTTAAAAAATCTAAAAATTAAAAATTTTAAACTAAAATATTCCAAAGGTGTTATTACAAAATTTAATAATCATTACTCTTTTGAGTATGATAATAATGAAATTATTAATGCTGATTTGATATATATTGATGGCCCTGGGGTAGAAAACATATTTAAAAAAAAATATACTACAGAAATAAATCCTGTCTCTTCAGATGTATTAAAAATAGAGTATTTTTTGTATCCAGGAACATTAATAGTAGTTGATGGGATGCCTCAAAATGTATTATTTTTAAAAGATAATTTAAAAAGAAATTGGACAGTTGTAGAAAACAAAAAATTAAATCAAACTGTGTTTTATTTAAAAGAAAAACCTTTAGGAGCAATTAATAAAAGTCAACTAAAATTCTATTCATCTAAATTTTGAAATAAATTAACTATGATAAAAGTATCAGTAATAATTACTAATTACAATTACGAAAAATTTTTGTCTAGAAGTATAAACAGTGTAATTAATCAATCTTTAAACAGTTCTGAATACGAAATAATTGTAATCGATGATGCTTCTACAGATAATTCAATTGAAATAATAAGACAGTATTTAAAGTTTAATAATTTTAAGACAATAGTTAATATAAAAAATATTGGGGTTGCCGCATCTGCTAATAAAGCAATTAGAAAAGCAAACGGTAAGTACTTTGTCAGGCTTGATGCGGATGACTATGTTTCAAAAGATTTTCTGAAAATTATGACTTTATATCTAGAGTCAAATCCAAATATTTTAGCATTAGCATGTGATTATATTCTTGTACAAAATAATGATAAGGTAAGAGTTGTGTCGAGTGAAATCTTTCCCATATCTTGTGGGATAATGTATGATAGAGAAAAATTTCTGAAATATGGAGCCTACAATAAAAACTTTAAACACAGAGAAGAAGAAGAGTTGAGAATAAGGTTTGGTAAAAAATATAAAATAGAATATTTAAAAATACCTCTTTATAGATACAGAATGCACCAAAATAATAAAACGCTTAATAAAGATTATATAAATAAGTTTAGATCAAGAATTAATTTTATGTCAGTAAATAATATGGATATTAAACATGATAAAAAAAATATTTCGTTATTAAAAAACGTGGTAGCTATAATACCTGCAAGATCTAATTCAAAAAGACTTAAAAATAAAAATATTTATCCTGTTTGGGGTAAGCCAATGATTTACTGGGCAATTGAAGCTGCAAAAAAATCTAAATTTATTAAAACAGTCTACGTTTCATCTGAAAGTGAAAAAATTTTAAAAATTATTAAGAAATATAAAGCAAAACCAATTAAAAGACCTGAATATTTATCAAAAGATAATGTTTTTAAAATTGACGTAATTAGACATGCCTATGCGCATATTAGCTCAGAGCTTAAGAATAAACCAAGTTTAATTGTTTCTTTGCAAGCAAATTCACCAGAAGTGGTTCATCAAGATTTAGACTATGCAATAAATCATTTAATAAAATATAATTTAAATGAAGTAAGTAGTATAAATTCAGAAAATATTCAAAATGCTGCATTTAGAGTTATGAAAAAACAAGCTTTATTTCAAAAAAGTCTAAGTACTTATTTTGGAGTTGTTAAGACAGATATTGAGGATATTCATAATAAAAGAGATTTGTTAAGATTAAAAAATAAAAAAAATGTATTATAAATATTCAAAAAATAGAACAAAAATCATTGCAGAAATTCATCCACAACATCATGGAAGTATTGATGAAGTAAAGAGAATGATTTTACAATGTAAAATAGCGGGAGCAGATTTTGTAAAAGTTCAACTTTATTCAAGCAATAAATTATTTAATGACACTAAAAGAACTTATATTGAGATTACAAAAAAAGAATTGACTGATATAAAAAAATATTCTGATTTAATAGGAATTGAATTATTTGCATCTATCTTTGATAAAGAAAGAATTGATTGGTGTAAAAAATTAAATTTTAATTATTACAAAATTGCAAGTAGATCTATAGAAGATCTTAGTTTGTGCAAAAAAATTATCAAAATAAAAAAACCAACATTAATTTCTTTAGGTATGTTTGATTATAAAATAAAAAAATTACCTTTTAAGGAAAAAAATGTTGAATATCTTTATTGTGTTTCAAAATATCCGACTACATTGAGTGATATTGAAATGCCTGATTTTAATAAAAGCTTTTTTAATGGATATAGTGATCATACAATCGGTACATCGGCTTGTATATATGCAATTTCAAAAGGAGCAAAATATATCGAGAAACATTTTACAACAAATAAGGCCACAGGATCAAAAACAGAAATGGCACACGTTTGTAGTATGGATTTTGATGATTTAAAAATTATTAGGGAGTTTGCAGATAGCTTTGTACAAATTGGAAGTAAATAAACCTTTCTATAAATTGTTTTTAAATTTTAATTTTGAATAAAAATTAACTATGTGTGGTTTTATTGCTCACTACAATCTAAATAATAATTTTAAATTTAGTAAGAAAAATTTTTTTAAAGCTTCCAAAGAAATTCAGCACAGAGGGCCAGATGATATGAACACCTTTTCTTATAAAAGCATAAATATGATATTTTACCGTTTAAGTATTATTGATCAGTCTAAGAATGGACGTCAACCAATGATTAGCCCTTCTAATAGATATGTAATTGTTTTTAATGGAGAAATTTACAATGCCAAAGAATTAAAATCAAAAATTAATAATATCTCAAATTTAAGAGGATCTTCAGATACTGAAATTTTGCTGAACTTATATGAGATTTATGGAAAAAGAATGTTGAAATTTTTAAAGGGAATGTTTAGTTTTATTATCTATGACAAAAGAAACGATAGTATTTTTTCTGCACGAGATAGATTTGGAATAAAGCCTCTATATTATTTTAAAGATGAAAATCAAATATTATTCTCTAGTGAAATTAAACCAATACTTTCTTATTTAAAAAAGTTTACTTTTGAGAATTATTCTTTTGCTAATTTTTTTTTTAAGCAGGAGCTTGATTCAGGAAATAATACTTTTTTTAGAAATATTAGAAATCATGAACCATCAGTTTATAAAATTTTTAATAAAAAATGTATAAAATCCTTTAAATATTGGGATATTTCTAATTCAAAATTTGAATTAAATGATAAGGATAAAATTGAATATTTGTCAACCTTGATAAATACAAGTGTTAATCAACATTTGGTTTCAGATGTAAAAATTTCTTTATTGTTGAGTGGTGGGTTAGACAGCAGTGTATTATGCTACCTCATAAATAAAAATTATAAAAAAAAAATAGAAACTTTCACGTATGATTTTTTAGATAATAATAAAGGAGAAACAAAAAAAGCAAATTCTATATCTAAATTCTTAAATTTTAAAAACAACAATGTTTTAGTAAAACCTAATTATATATTAGATAACTTTGAAAAAATGTGCTTAGAATTAGAAAGTCCTTTTACATCAATAAGGTTATTCGGTTTAAGAAAGGTTTATGAAAAGATACATTCAAAAGGTTTTAAGGTAGCATTAGAGGGGTCAGGAGGAGATGAAATATTGGGAGGATACCATTATAATTTTTTAGCATACTTACTTGACATTTATTTAAGGGATAAAAAAAAATTTTCAAATTATTTAAAAAAACAAAATAAAGAAAAAATATTAAATTATATAGTTACTTTATCATATCAAAATGGATCAACAAAAGACTCAAGTCCATTTATAAATTCAAATTTATTTAAAAATGAATTTATGAATGATGTCTTGGATGAAAAATTTTATAAAAGTTATAATTTTAGTAAAAAATTGAATTTTTTACAAAAATCTCAAATGATTGATATATCTCACGTAAACTTACCTAGAAGTTTAAAATACATGGATAGATTAGCAATGAATTCTAGCGTTGAAAATAGGGTGCCCTTATTAGATCATGATTTGGCTTCTTTTTGTTTTAATTTAGATAATAAAAATAAAATTAATAATAATGAAACAAGATTTATTATGAAAAAAATTTTCAAAAGTTATCCTATCTTTAAATTTTTTACAAAAACAAAAAAAATAATCGTTGATCCTCAAAAAAATTGGTTAGGTAATGAATTATTTGATTTTTTTTATGATGAGATTAACTCTTTGGAGGTAAAAAATTCATATTTTTTTGAGCCAAAGAAAATATTAGATCAATTAACAAAACTAAAAAAAAATGAACTAAGTAATAGTTTTCAATTATTTCAGGTTTTAACCACGATCATTTTTATGAAAATATTTAAAAAAAAATATAATGAAATTTAATTTGAACAATTTTCTAATAAAGAAATAAAAATGAATTATAATAAGTTTATTAATTTTTTTATAAGAGAAAACAAAAAGAAATTGTTTTTTTATTTGTTTATTAATCTTATCAATATTTTATTAGAAATCCTTGGATTAAGCGTTTTATTGATATTAATAGTAACTTTGCTAGATTCTAATAGTAAAATTCAAACATTAAGTTATTTTCAATTTTTTAGAGATAATATTACGTATACGCTTTTGTTTTTATTATTTTTATTTTCTTTTAAAATTTTATTTCAAATATTTTGTTTATTTTATAAAAAAAAAATCGAAATTGATTTCCAAAAAATAATTTTTTTCAAACTTTATAAAAAATATTTATTTTTAGATTTTGAAGACTCATCAAAGACTAACTCAATTATAAAATTAAGATATTTAACTGCTGAAACTAAATCTGTTGTATTATTTTTTTCATCTATCCTTAATATAATTACAGAAATTATATTTGTTTTAGGGATATTAATTTTTTTATTGTTTAATTATCTAAAATTAACTTTAATTATTATTATTGCAATCTTGTTTTTTGGATCGATTTATTATTTAATTTTTAAGTTTAATTTAAGTTTATTTTCTAAACAAAGAATTTTTTTTGACAACACACTTCATAAAAAAATCATTCAAAGTATAAATGGTCTCAATGAAATAAAAATATACGCTCTAGAGAATTTTTTTTATAAAAAAATAAAATTTAATCTTGATAAAGTAAATCGATTAAATCTTTATTCTTCTTTTATTTCATCAACACCCAGATATTATTTTGAATTATTAATAATTTTGATTTTTGTAGGAACTATATTTGTGCTTAAAAATATCTATAATTACGAAAATGCTTTAATAATAGAAACTCTAGCATTACTTGCTTTATGTTTATTAAGATCATTTCCCAGTTTCTCAAAAATTTTATCTGGATTTCAAGAATTAAATTCAAGAATGCCATCTGTAGAAGTTATTAGCCAACAATTATCAGAAGAAAACAACTTAAAATTTTTAAATAATTCAAAATTAAAAATTGAAAAATTTAACTCAATAAATCTTAGTAATATAAGTTTTAGATATGATAAAAATGATGAATATATTTTAAAGGATTTAAATCTAAGTTTTAGTAAAGGAAATATTATTGGCTTTTTTGGTAAAACTGGCTCAGGAAAATCTACACTAATTAATATAATAAGTGGACTAATTAAACCTTCGATAGGAAAAATATTTGTAAACCAAAAACATATTGAAAGAGTTCCACATAACTATTTTAGTTACGTA
>MDTB01110643.1_pt1 | contig 27620 bp, 25 predicted proteins | sample 811161 | NCBI WGS metagenome assembly MDTB01 (sample SAMN05326650, study PRJNA326480) | marine metagenome | isolation source: seawater | place: Mediterranean Sea | collected 2009
AGAAATGATTTAAATGCTCAAATTTTTAATATTGAGTCTAAACTTAAATTAATAAGAAAGAAAAACGAATTCAATTTCTCGTTTAAATTCACAAAAGAAAATATTAGTGATAGAATTGTTGAGTGGGAAGTTATTGATTCTGCTGGTTATTTCATTGACCCACCCTTCATTACTAACATCGCTGAACAACCTTATGAAGCCAATGAGGGACCCATAGTACCATTTCAGAATATTCGATCTACAATTGACACTTCATTAGAAAGAATCCAATTTTATTCCCAATGGGAAAGTGAAAGCTATATAAACAACAATAAAATTTATTACAACCTAGGTGTCAGAGCACACAATTGGTCGTTAAATTCCAGTGAAGATTGGTCAAACAATGTTAAGAATAAAATGGTGATAAGCCCAAGATTTCAAATTGGGTATGTGCCAAGCTGGAATCCAAAAATGATTTTCAATTTAAAATTTGGTGTATATCATCAACCTCCATTCTACAAAGAACTGAGAAATTTTTCTGGTGAAATCAACCCCTCATTAAGAGCTCAAAAATCAACACATTATGTGTTATCAAATGAATATAAGTTTGATTTATGGAATAGGCCTTTTAGGTTAAACTCAGAACTGTATTATAAGGATCTAGATGATTTAAACACATACACGATAGATAATGTAAGAATTAGATATGTTGCTAATAATAATGCTTATGGATACGCCTACGGGTTAGATTTAAGGTTAAATGGAGAGTTTGTTAAAGGAACCGAATCATGGTTTAGTTTTGGATACTTAAAAACTGAAGAAAATATTGATGATAGAGGTTATATAGCCAGACCAACTGACCAAAGATTAAAATTTGGGGTTTTATTCCAAGATTATGTTCCTAATATGCCTAATTTAAAGATGTTTATTAATCTGATATACAATACTGGATTACCAGGAGGATCTCCTAGCTATGCTGACCCTTATGAATATCAAAACAGATTACCAGATTATAAAAGAGCTGACATAGGAATTATGTATTTGATTGAGGATGCTAAAAAACTTTTTAACGTTGAGGAAGTCTCAATTGGAATGGAGATATTTAATATGTTTAACATACAAAATACAATTACAAATACATGGGTGAGAGATGTTTACTCAAAAAGACAATACAGTATTCCAAACTATCTTAGCCCAAGAATATTTAATCTTAACATGGATATTAAATTCTAATTCATCAAATCATTAATTTGATCGATAACAAAGTCAAGCTCATCCTTTGTATTATAAATACTAAATGAAAATCTTAGAGATACCTTCTTGTTATCTTCTTTATTTTGTATTTCTTTTAGAACATGTGAACCTGTGTCACTCCCACTCTGACAAGCACTTCCTTTGGAGCAGGCAATTCCTTTCATATCTAATTTAAACATAAACAATCCACCAATATCACGCTCTATTGGTAATAATATGTTTACCAATGTGTAAGTTGAATTATTCAAATCTTCACATAGACCATTGAATTTAACATTTTTCACCTTCTTTTTTAGTTGTGAAATAAAGTAAGTTTTTAAATCAGTTATATATTCTTTTTCAGATTTGAGATTTTTAGTTGAAATTTTTAAAGCCTGTGACATCCCAACTATATTATGAACTGACTCAGTTCCTGCTCTGAGCCCCTTTTCCTGCATGCCCCCTGTAATATATGATCCTAAGTTTGTATTTTTTCTTACGAATGCAAATCCAACACCCTTAGGGCCATGAAATTTATGAGCACTTGCTACAAAAAAATCAACTTTTATATTTTCAAAATCTAAATCATAATGTCCAACAGATTGCACCGTATCACTATGAAATAAAGAATTATATTTTTGACAAATTTCAGAAACCAATTGAATATCAGTGATATTTCCAATTTCATTGTTTATGTGCATTAGGCTAACCAGAGATTTTTCATCAGATCTTTTTAATATTTCTTCTAAATCATTTAAATTAACATGACCTGATTTTGATACCTTTACATATGAAACCTTAGTATCATTTGAGCTGACAAGATCATCAATAGTATGAGTTACGGCATGATGCTCGATTTTTGTTGTTATCAGATGAGAAACACCTAAATTATGAACGCAATTTCTGATAATCATATTATCAGCTTCTGTACCGCCAGATGTAAATATAATCTCAGAAGCTTTTACATTTAAAATATCTGCAATTTCTTTTCTTGAGGACTCAATTAAAGATTTAGATGATCTACCATAACTATGTGTAGATGAAGGGTTTCCGTATTCATTTTTAATGATTGAGGAAATTACACTAACCACCTCTTCTCTTACCCTTGTAGTAGCGGCATTGTCAAGATAAATTGTACACATATCGATTGGTTAGCTATACTAATTTATTAAATTATTATTCAAAATCTTTAAGAGAGGATATAATTATATCAATACAATCGTTTAGCTGTTCCTCATTAATAATCAAAGGAGGTGCAAATCTAATTATATTACCATGTGTGGGCTTAGCAAGTAACCCATTTTGAGCCATTTTTAAACATATATTCCAAGCAATATCACTATTCTCTTCATCTTTTATTACAATGGCATTTAACAATCCTTTTCCCCTAATTTTTTCGACAATTTTACTTCCATCAATGTATGATTGTAACCTTTCTCTGAAAATAACTCCCATTTTATCTGCATTTTCAGCTAATTTCTCATCTTTAATAACCTTCAATGCAGCCATAGCCACTTCACAAGCGACTGGATTACCACCAAAGGTAGAACCATGTTCACCAGGTTTAATTGTAAGCATCACTTTATCAGACGCTAATATTGCAGAAACTGGAAATACACCACCAGAAAGAGCCTTTCCTAAAATTAATATGTCAGGCTTGAATCCGTGATGTTCGCAGCAAAGCATTTTCCCTGTTCTACCAATACCAGTTTGAACTTCATCTGCAATAAATAAAACATTTGATTCTTTACACAAATCATATGCTTTCTTTAAATAATCGTCGTCAGGAACTACAACTCCAGCTTCTCCTTGAATTGGTTCAACCATAAACGCAACTACATTTTGATCTTTTAGAGAATCTTTAAGTGATTCTATATCATTATAAGGTATAATTTCATAACCAGGCATAAATGGACCAAAACCATTAGTGCTACTAGGATCAGTCGAAGAGGAAATTGCCCCTAAGGTTCTACCCCAAAAATTTCCTTCAACAAAAATAATTTTTGCGGAATCATCGGCAACCTTTTTAACTTCATAACCCCATTTTCTTGCTAATTTAACAGCAGTTTCACCACCTTCTACGCCGGTATTCATTGGCAATACTTTATCATATCCAAAAAATTCAGTGATAAATTTCTCATATTGACCTAAAATATTATTATGAAATGCTCTTGACGTTAAGGTTAATTTATTTGACTGATTAACTAGTGCAGAGATTATCTTAGGATGACAATGTCCTTGATTAACTGCTGAATAGGCAGATAAAAAATCATAATACTTCTTCGCTTCTACGTCCCATAAAAAAACTCCTTCACCTTTTTCCAAAACAACAGGAAGCGGATGATAATTATGCGCACCATACTTATACTCTAGATCAATTATGCTTTTTGAAGTTAACATTGTATTAATTTTTTACTAGTTATATTTTAGTCCAAATTTAATGAATTATATTTAGTGACAATTAGTTTAGAGTGGGTAGAAATAAAAGAAATATTGTTTTAGAAAATATTGAACTAACTGACGCAGGTTCACTCGGAAAATCTATATCCAAAAAAGAAGGAGATAAAATAATTTTTACAAAAAATGGTGTCCCTGGTGATATTGTTGACATAAGAGTAAGAAAGAAAAGAAAATCGTATTTAGAAGGAGACATCATTAAATTTCATAAATACTCATCCAAAAGAACAGATCCAAAATGCTCACATTTTGAACTTTGCGGAGGATGCAGTTGGCAAAACATGGATTATGAAGAACAATTGATTTACAAGGACAAGGAGGTAAGTGAAAATTTAAGTAGAATCGGTAAGATTGGAACACACAAAAAACTTCCCATAATTAAATCTGATAAAAGGTATTACTACAGAAACAAGATGGAATTTTCTTTTAGTAACTCAAGATGGATAACCGAAAAGGAAATTAGAGAAAAAGTTGATATTTTAGATAAAAATGCTCTAGGTTTTCATAAATCAGGAATGTGGAGTAAGGTTATTAATATTGATAAATGCTATCTTCAAACTAACATTTCAAATAAAATCAGAAACTACACAAAACGAAAAGCATTAGAACTTAATTTAGAGTTTTTTGATCTTAAAAATCAAAATGGAGACATAAGAAACTTGATGATCAGAACAACAACCACAAATGAAATAATGGTATTAATTCAATTCTACAAATACTCTAAAAAGGCCGAGAATCTTCTAGAATTAATTAAAAATGAATTTGATGAAATAAATTCGATAATGTATGTTATTAATAGTAAAACTAACGACACAATTTATGATCTTGAGATACTTTGCTTTAGCGGTAAAAATTATATATCCGAGAAAATAGGTGAACTTTTATTTAAAATATCTGCCAAATCATTCTTTCAAACAAATTCCTATCAGACCAAAAAACTTTATAATATAGTTAAGAATTTTGCAAATCTTAAAGGAAATGAGATTGTTTATGATTTATATTCAGGAATAGGCACTATTTCATTATTCCTTTCCAAAGAGGTAAAAAAAATAATTGGCATTGAGACTGTTAAGGATGCTGTCCAGGCTGCAAAATCTAACTCAAAGTTAAATAATATATCAAATTGTAAATTTATACAAGGGGATGTAAAAGATATTATCGCAAAGCCTATTAAAGGAATCAAAAAACCTGATATTATTATAGTTGACCCTCCTAGAAATGGATTAGAAAAATCGGTTATAAAATCAATAATAAAGCTTTCACCAGATAAAATCATTTATGTTAGCTGTAATAGTTCAACCCAGGCAAGAGATATTTACGAACTAAGGGATTTTTATAACCTGAAAATTACACAAGCAATTGACATGTTCCCCCAGACGTACCATGTAGAAAATGTTGTACTTTTAGAAAAAATATAAATGAATAAATATTTAGTTTTATTTTTAATTATTATCACAATATATAATTGTGAGAGTGATGATATTTGTCCTCAATCAACATTAACGACTCCCAGGCTTATAGTTACTTTTTATGATGAACAAAATCCGGAAGAAAGAAAAAATATTGAAAGTCTTGGGGTGTATATTGTTAAAAATAATGAGCTTATGTTGATAAGTGAAATAAATGGCATAAATACTGATTCTATTTCAATCCCGCTAAGAGATGATGAATCCGTGTCAAATTTTATGTTTTGTAAAGATTTCTCAGAGGATATAACCGTAATTCCAAGCGGCTTACCAAATCACGTTTATTTTGACTATGAAATTAATGAAACCTTCATTTCAAGAGCATGTGGTTTTATAAATAATTACAATTTATCAATTGCTCTACCCTATGACCCATTAGACGCTCCTGGACCCACAAATTGGATTTCTGAGCTTATCATTTTAAATAATTCTGTAACTAATGAAAATCAATCCCATGTCAAGATTCTTCACTAGTATTATTTTAACATTAACATTTAACAGTTTTTCAGCTAACACAAATGATACAATTAAAAAGTTTGGTATTCGAGCTGGAATTGATATTCAGAAAATAATTAAATCTGCCACCGATAATGATTACACTGGATTATCAATAAGTGGCGACATCAGGTTAAATGAATCACTATATATATTTTCAGAATTAGGGAACGAGGAAAAAATAATCAATAGTAATTATTTAAATTCAACGGTAAAGGGCAGCTACTTAAAATGTGGTGTTAATTTTAAATTAAATAATGATATTGGAACTCAAAATATTGTTTACTCTGGTTTTAATTTAGGATTTAGTCAATTTGATCAAAGAGTAAATAGCTATACAATTTACAATACTAGTAGCATCTATTGGGGAGAATCAATCATTACAGAACCTATAAATCTAACCGATTTAAAAGCCTTTTGGCTTGAGCTAGTATTTGGAGTAAAGACTGAGATATTAAATAATCTTTTTCTTGGTTTTGAATTACAACTTAAGAACATCTTAAAACAAAATAATAAACAAGGTATTACTAATTTGTATATCCCTGGATTTAATAGAACATATGACAGTTCTAACCTCGGTGCTGGATTTAGCTACAGCATCTCTTATCTCATTCCAGTAGTAAAAAAATAATCAATTTTTATTTTTTTTTGTTCCAGGGTAAATAGCATAATTTAATAACCTTGATTCAAGATTAGAGTTATACAACTTAATTTTCTTATTAGACCTTAAACCTATTGATTTAATAGCTTCTAAATTTGCTGTTATTACCCAAACATCAGAATACAAGTAATTATTTTTTAGAGTATCTCCAATTTTTTTGTACAATACATTGACATCTATTGATATCCTCTTGTCATATGGCGGATTAATTAATATATGCAACTTATCTTCATCTGTTTTTTTAGAGTTTAAAAAGTCTTTTTTTACAATTTCGATATCAATGTCTAATTCAGCGACCTCAATATTTTTTTGAGCTTTTTTCACCATAGCATTTGATATATCAAAACCGTATAATTTATAATCAAAATCAATCTCTTTACTTCTTACAGATTCTTCGATTATTTCAAATAATTCATTATCCCAATCTTTCCATTTTTCAAATGCAAATGAAAGCCTATTTAAGTTTGGTGCTATATTTTTTGCAATCATTGCAGCTTCTATAAGAAAGGTTCCTGTTCCGCACATCGGATCCAATAAGTCAGACTTTTTATCCCATTTTGACATTAGAACTATTCCAGCTGCAAGAACTTCATTCAACGGGGCAGCGGAATTATATTTTTTATAACCTCTTTTATGAAGCGATTCACCAGAACTATCCAAGGAAATATTACAGTTGTTTCTATTAACATGTATTTCTATCCTAAGTTCAGGATTGAATGAGTTTATGCTAGGTCTTTTCTTAAATTTATCTCTAAGCCTATCGACAATCGCATCCTTTGCTTTTAATGAGGTGAATTTTGAATTATTAAAAACATTAGAATGAAAAACAACAGAATTTATTAAAAATGAACTGGCAGGATCTATATAATCCTCCCATTTAAAACTATAAATATTATCATAATATTCACTTATATCTTTAAATCTAAATTCACATACAGGTTTAAGTATTTTTAATGCCGTTCTTAAACTAAGATTAGATTTATATAAAAAACCTTTATCACCATAAAAGCTTACATTTCTATTTCCTATAATTATTTTTTGTGCACCTAAAGAAAGTAATTCCTCAGAAAGAATATCTTCAAAACCATAAAAGGTCTTAGCAATCATTTTAAAATTTTCACTCATATTATTATTTGTTTTTCTTCTCATCCCATAAACTTTTCAATTTAAATAAATCATTAGTTTTAGCTGGCTCTATATATTCAATAAGATTATCTCTGATTGATCTTTGTACTATATCCTCTATATAATAATCATCAATATTAGTTTCTGGCAAAAACTCACTTTTTAAATTCATATTGAAAAACTTAGCAGTAGTGTTATAAAAAAACGCTCTTAATCCATTTCTTAATTGCTTTACTAAATCATAGGTTGATATCCCCGTTTGTCGATGTATTAATTTTATTAAAATTCTACCCTCTGACTGAGTTAATTTACTTAACTCTGGAGTTAATTCGTCCTCTAAAAATTTTTGGACCATTTTTGTATATCTCTTTTTTCCTCTCTTTGTTTTTATTAGATTCAATCTTTCATTAAGACTATTTAACCTATCTGAAGCCATTATGGAATAAGGATAAACCTTTAAAGTTTTTCTTTTTAGGATTAAATATTTTCTGATTTGATCAGAATTATAAAATGGTCTTTTTGGCAATAATAAAACCTCATTTAACCCTATTGACCCTTTAACTATTGTGTCACCTGAAATTCTTATATATTCATAAATTGAATCATTTTCAATCTGTTGAGTATAAGTATTTACAATTGTAAAAAAGATTAACAAAAATAGGAATTGTTTCAATTAAAAATAATTATTTAATAATTGATAAAATTATATATAATAAATAAGGAAATCATTATTATTTTTACATATATAACGTAAAAATCAAATTGAAATGAGTAGCAAGAGCATATTAAACAAAAAGTCAATGCAATTTCTTGAAAAATATTTAAATAATGCCTCTCCAACTGGATACGAATGGGAAGGTCAGAAAATTTGGATGGACTATTTACAGCCATATGCAGATGAATTTATAACAGACACTTACGGTTCAGCTGTAGCAGTTATAAACCCAGATCACGAATATAAAGTTGTTATTGAAGGCCATTCAGATGAAATTTCTTGGTATGTTAATTATATTTCTGATAAAGGTCTAATATCAGTTATAAGAAACGGAGGAAGCGATCACCAAATTGCGCCAAGCAAAATTGTTAATATACATACTGAAAAAGGAATAGTTAAAGGGGTTTTTGGATGGCCTGCGATACATACCAGATTAGCCGCAAAAGAAGAACCTCCAAAATTAGATAATATATTTATTGATGTTGGATGCAAAAACAAAAAGGATGTTGAAAAACTCGGTGTTCATGTTGGATGTGTAATAACTTATCCTGATCCGTTTCATATTCTAAATAAGGATAATTTTGTATGTCGTGCGCTCGATAATAGAATCGGAGGTTTTATGATTGCCGAGGTAGCCAGAATAGTTAAAGAAAATAAAAAAAAATTACCATTTGGCTTATATGTTACTAACTCTGTTCAGGAGGAAGTTGGTCTTAGAGGAGCTGAGATGATAACACAGACTATAAAGCCAAATGTTGCAATTGTTACCGATGTTACTCACGATACTACAACTCCAATGATAAATCAAAAAAAACAAGGTTATTGTGAACTCAACAAAGGCCCAGTAGTAACATATGCTCCTGCAGTTCAACAAAAACTTAGGGATTTAATAATTAATACTGCAAAAAAGAATAAAATCCCGTTTCAAAGAGCTGCCTCTAGTCGTTATACAGGTACTGACACTGATGCTTTTGCCTACAGTAACGGTGGAGTTCCATCAGCATTGATATCTCTACCACTTAGATATATGCACACAACTGTTGAAATGGTTCATAAAAATGATGTTGAAAATGTAATTAAATTGATTTATAATACTGTGCTAAATATTAAATCTGGAGAAGACTTTAGCTACTTTAAATAAATATTTAGATTTAATAATGAGGGAGGAATTCCTAGAAATATATTCATCTAACGGAAAAAAAACTGGCAAAAAAGCAACTAAGTCATATATTCATAAAAAAGGCTTATTTCATGCAACAGTTCATGTTTGGATCTTCAGCGAAAAGGGGAATGTGCTAATTCAGAAAAGGTCAACCAAAAAGAAATTAAACCCTGGTGTATGGGATGTTTCAGTAGCAGGACATATCGAATACGATGAAGATATTAAAGAGGCCGCTATTAGAGAAACATTTGAAGAAACAGGTATACATATTAAAGAAAATGACTTATTAAAACTCGGTATCTATACAAGTGAAAGTAATCATAGCAAGATAATTGACAGAGAGTTTCACCACACATATATTCTAAAAATTGATGAAGTCAAAATAAATCTAAATTATAAAAATGATGAAGTTGATGAATTAAAGTTAATTTCATTAAGGGAAATGGATTTGCTATTAAACCAAAATAATAGAGATATTTTCATAGGAAAAAATAAGAATTACTATAAAGATGTTTTTGAAGCAATTTTAAAAACAACTAAAGAGAATTATCAATAATTTCCTTGACAACATCAGGATTTAACAGGGTACTAATATCTCCTAAGTTATTAAATTCCTTTGAAGCAATCTTTCTCAGAATCCTCCTCATTATTTTCCCAGAACGAGTTTTTGGTAGCCCATTGGTAATTTGAATCTTATCTAATTTAGCAATAGGACCAATTTTTTTAGAAATTAACATATTAATTTCTTTTTTAATCTGGTCTAGGTTTTCATATTCTTGTTTTAAAGTAATAAAACCATATAGAGCATTTCCTTTAATTTCATGAGGAAAACCTACAATTGCAGACTCTGCAACTAATTCGTGTTCATTAATCGCATCTTCTATCGGCGCAGTACCAAGATTATGACCTGAAACAATGATAACATCATCAACTCTTCCAGTTATTCTAAAATTACCATCCTCATCTCTAAATGCGCCATCACCTGTAAAATATTTATTTTCAAAGGCAGAAAAATAAGTATTAATATATCTTTTATGATCTCCCCATATTGTTCTTGCTATAGATGGCCATGGATATTGAATACATAGTTTACCCACTGTGTTAAATTCTTTCAATTCATCACCGTTTTCATCTAATAATATCGGTTGAATTCCTATAAACGGTTTTGTTGCAAAAGTTGGCTTATCTGGAATTACATTTGGAATTGACGATATCAATATACCACCAGTTTCAGTTTGCCACCATGTATCTACAATGGGGCAATTATTCCTTCCAACATATTTATTATACCATTGCCATGCCTCCTCATTTATAGGTTCACCAACGGTGCCAAGAACCTTCAACGATGAAAGATCACAGTTTTTAAGAAAACTACTACCTTCTTTTGTTAAAGCTCTAATAGCAGTTGGAGCTGTATAAAATTGATTTACTCCAAATTTTTCAACTATTTGCCAAAACCTACTGTAATCAGGAAAACTAGGAATACCTTCAAACATAATTGTTGTTGCTCCGTTTGATAATGGACCATATAATATGTAACTATGACCTGTAATCCATCCTATATCTGCAGTGCACCAATAAATATCTCCATCATCATATTGAAAAACATTTTTAAATGTAAAAGATGTGTATACCATGTAGCCACCGCATGTATGAACCATCCCTTTTGGTTTTCCTGTTGAGCCTGATGTATATAAAATAAATAATGGATCTTCTGCATCCATGATTTCAGCGTCACAGAAATTATCAGCATCAATAATCAAATCATCTAATAAAAAATCCCTTTTACTATTGATATTAATAGATTCATTAGTCCTTTTTACCAGTAAAACTTTTTGATCAGATTTACACATTTCTAATGCGTCATCTACAATTTTTTTAAGATTTAAAATTTTTTCACCTCTAAATGAACCATCTGAGCTTATAATTATACTGCTTTTACAATCATCTATCCTTGTGGCTAAGGCATTAGATGAAAAACCAGCAAAAACAACCGAATGAATTGCACCAATTCTAGCACAAGCAAGAACAGAAAATGCCAATTCAGGGATCATTGGCAAATAAATACAAACCCTATCACCTTTTTTAACACCCATTGATTTCAAAACATTAGCCATTTTACAGACCTCTGTTAATAATTCTGAATAGGAGTATGATTTATATTCTTCATTAGGATTATTTGGCTCAAAAATTATTGCCGTTTTATCAGGGTGATTTTTTACGTGTCTATCCAGACAATTAATTGTAATATTCAATTTAGCATCTTTAAACCAAGAAACTCTAGCTTTTCTAAAATCCCAATCTAAAACTTTTGACCATTTTGTTTCCCATAAAAAATTATTTGAAGCTAGTTCAGACCAAAAAACCTCTGGTTCATTAACAGACTCTTTATATAATCGAGAATATTTCTCTGGGCTGTCTATGTTATATCTACTCATATTCAGGAATTCTTATGTTATCTACAATATCTTTTATTTTTTTTGGAGTTGGTGAAGTAAACTTCATCACAGCAAAAGAAACTATAAAATTCAATATCATGGCAACACTACCAAATCCCTCAGGTGAAATTCCAAACCAATAATCTTCATACGAACCTCCTCCAAAGAAGTCAAATTTAAACTTTAGCATGTAATACAGCATCAACCCTATTCCTGCGAGCATTCCGCAAATTGCTCCCTCCTTATTCATTTTTTTATAAAAAATCCCCATTACAATAGCAGGAAAAAAAGATGCAGCAGCTAAACCAAAAGCTAAAGCAACAACAGCAGCAACAAAACCAGGTGGGTTTATTCCAAAGTATCCTGCTATACAAACTGCAAAAAAAGCAGAAATTCTTGCAACTACCAATTCACCTTTTTCACTTATTTCTGGATAATATACTCTTTTAATTAGATCATGAGAAACAGATGCAGAAATAACAAGTAGAAGACCAGCAGCAGTAGACAAAGCGGCAGCTAATCCACCAGCAGCAACAAGGGCAACAACCCAGTTTGGTAAATTAGCTATTTCTGGATTAGCCAAAACCATGATATCTCTGTCAACATATAATTCATTTGAATCATCATTAGTGTAATCAATCATACCATCATTATCTAAATCATCAAATTTTATTAATCCTGTATTTTCCCATTTTTTAAACCATTGAGGTATGTCTGAATAAGATTTTGTAGAAATTGTTTCAAGTAAATTTGTTCTTGCAAAAGCAGCTACTGCTGGAGCGGTAGTATATAGTATTGCTATCAATAGCAATGCTATACCTGCAGATTTCCTAGCATCTGCAACTTTTTTTACGGTGAAAAACCTTACAATAACATGTGGTAAACCAGCTGTGCCAACCATTAAAGCTAATGTGATTGCAAAAATATCTATCAAAGGTTTTGTGTTGTCAGTATATTCGTTAAAACCCAATTCAACATTTAGATTATCTAGTTTATCTAGAAGATAAGTTGATGATCCATCTGACATTACACTTCCGAAACCTAGTTGAGGTATTGGATTACCTGTCATTTGTATAGAAATAAAAATTGCTGGTACCATAAAAGCAAATATCAAAACACAATACTGAGCAACCTGAGTATATGTTATTCCCTTCATCCCTCCTAGAACAGCATAAAAAAGAACGATTAACATGCCGATAATTACACCTGTATTTATGTCGACCTCTAAAAATCTTGAAAAAACAATTCCAACTCCCCTCATCTGACCAGCCACATAAGTAAATGAAACTAATAAAGCACATAATACAGCAACTAACCGGGCATTATTTGAATAGTACCTATCGCCTATAAATTCTGGTACTGTAAATTTTCCAAACTTTCTTAAATATGGAGCTAACAATAAAGCTAAAAGTACATACCCTCCTGTCCAACCCATGAGATAAACAGCACCGTCATAGCCAGCAAAAGAAATAATACCAGCCATTGAAATAAATGAAGCAGCACTCATCCAATCAGCAGCAGTAGCCATGCCATTTGCCCAAGCACCTACTCCACCTCCAGCAATATAGAACTCCTTAGTTGATTGAACTCTTGACCAAATTGCGATGACGATATAAATCGAAAAAGTAATTCCTACTAAGATATATGTCCATGATTGAATACTCATTTTTTATTTTTTAAATCCAAATTTCTTATCAAGATTATTCATTAATCTAACATATGTAAAAATCAAAATAACAAAAACATATATAGACCCTTGCTGAGCAAACCAAAATCCTAATTTAAAACCGGCAATCGAAAACTGATTTAAAAAATCTTTTAAAATAATACCAAATAAAAATGAAAAAGTAAACCAAATTGAAAGGAGAATTGAGACATATGTGATATTTGTTCTCCAATAATTATTATATCTATCTTTTGATTTCATATTTTTTTAATTCATTTAAAACTTTAGGTGCCAAAATCAATGTTGCAATCATTGTTGGGATAGCCATTAATGCAAAAAACGTATCAATTAAATTAATCATCATTGACAACGACGTAGTAGCTCCAAGCATAATACTTATAATATAAATGTAGTTATATTTTTTTTTGTTATTATCCCCAGCAATAAAAGAAAGACATTTAGTTCCATAATAAGAATAAGAAAATAGAGATGAAATACTAAACACAAAAACACAAGCAAGTAAAATGTAATTTCCGATAACAGAAAAAGATGATTCAAAAGCTGCAGCTGTTAATGACACTCCATCAGCCTGTGTTTTCCAAGCTCCTGTTACAAGAATAGCTAATGCTGTCATCGTACAAACCATCAGTGTGTCAATAAATGGACCTAACATAGCAACGAAGCCTTCTTTGACAGGGTTGTTTGTTTTTGCAGCGCCATGTGCCATAGGAGCCATTCCTATACCGGCTTCGTTTGAAAAGGCTCCTCTTCTTATTCCAAGTATTATCAAAGCACCTAAAACACCACCTAGAGCAGAATTTCCTGAGAAATAATCTGCATTAAATGCATCGTAAAAAATTAAATATAAATATTTGGGGACATTATTGTAATTAACTATTAGAATAATAAGGATTGATATTATATAAATGCCTACCATAAAGGGGACTAGTCTAGCAGATACACGACTAATTCTTTTTAAACCTCCTAGTATAACAATTGATGTTAAGATTATTAATATTAAGCCAATTATTGCATTTGAAAATAAACTTACTTCAAAACCATTTGGCTTCAAAACAATATCATTTATTGCCTGAGTTAGCTGATTAACATTAAAAACTGGTAATGCTCCAACCATTCCACAAAAACTAAAAAACATTGCCATAGGAAACCATTTTTTTCCTAACCCGTTTACTATGAAGTACATTGGACCACCCTGTTTTTTTCCTGCAGAATCAACTCCTCGATACATCACGGCTAATGCAGATGTGAAAAATTTTGTTGACATTCCAATAATTCCACTCACCCACATCCAAAATATTGCACCAGGTCCACCAATTGAAATTGCTACTGCAACACCAGCAATATTACCCATTCCAACAGTTGCTGAAAGTGCAGTTGTTAGAGCTTGAAAGTGACTAATCTCACCGTCAGATTTTTGATCATTAAACTTGCCTCTTACAATATCAATTGCATGAAAAAAGTATTTAAAAGGAAGAAATCTGGAAACAAATAAAAGGTACAACCCCCCTCCAATTAAAATAAAAAGAAGTGGGTAACCCCAAACAAAAGAAGATATTTCTGAAATAATTTTATCAAACTCCAAAATATTCTTTTAAGTAGTTTTCAGTGTTTTTAAATACTCTGTTTTTGATATCATTTAAATCAGATTTGACAAATTTTTCAGATGTTATATTTTCATATAACTCAATATATCTATCAGAAACTGATTTCACATATTCGTCTGACATATTAGGGACCTTTTGGCCTTCAAGACCCTGAAAATTATTAGAAATCAACCATTGTCGTACAAATTCTTTAGATAATTGTTTTTGTGGTTCATTTTTCATTTGTCTTTCAGAGTAGCCGTCAGAGTAAAAGTATCTTGATGAATCTGGAGTATGTATTTCATCAATTAGTACAATATTTCCGTCTTTAGTCTTTCCAAATTCATATTTAGTATCAACCAAAATTAGACCTCTTTCATTTGCTAATTCCGACCCTTTTTTAAATAGTGATCTTGTATATTTTTCCAGAATTTCATAATCGTCTAAACTAACAATGCCTCTTCTGATTATATGCTCTTTACTAATATCTTCATCATGCTTACCAAACTCAGCTTTAGTTGCAGGAGTAATTACAGGCTCTGGAAATTTATCATTTTCTTTCATTCCGTCTGGCATTTTAACCCCAGAAAGAGTCCTTTCACCTTTTTTATATTGTCTAGCAGCATGGCCTGACAAATAACCTCTAATTACCATCTCAACTTTAAAAGGATCACATAAATGACCTACTGAGACATTTGGGTCAGGACTATTAATCAACCAATTAGGAACTAATTCTCTGGTTTCATTCATCATTTTAAAAGCAATTTGATTTAGGATTTGCCCTTTGAATGGTATGCCTCTTGACATAACTACGTCAAATGCAGAAATTCTGTCTGAAGCAACCATGACAACAATATTGTTTTTTAAGTAGTAAACATCTCTTACTTTACCCTTGTAAGCTTTCTCTTGAAATGTAAAATTAAAATCCGAGCTTTTTAATGTTTTTGACATCTTTAGCTATTATTTTCAATGTTTTTGTATGCATCAACTATTTTCTTTACCAGCTTATTTCTTATAACGTCGGATTGATCCAAATGAATAATACCAACACCCGGAGTATTTTTCAAAATTAAAATAGCTTCTTTAATTCCAGAAATTGTGTTTCTTGGTAAATCGACTTGACCAGGATCTCCAGTGATAATAAATTTAGCATTCTTACCCATTCTTGTTAAAAACATTTTCATTTGTGAATGTGTAGTATTTTGCCCCTCATCAAGTATAACAAATGCATTATCAAGAGTTCTACCTCGCATAAACGCTAAAGGGGCTATCTGTATGACTTCATCCTCCATATATTTCTTTAGTTTTTCAGACGGAATCATATCTTTTAAAGAATCATATAAAGGCTGCATATATGGATCTAGTTTTTCTTTGAGATCTCCGGGAAGAAAACCTAAATTTTCCCCAGCTTCTATCGCAGGTCTTGTCAATATTATTCTTTTGACATTTTTATTTTTCAAAGCTCTAACTGCTAATGCTATTCCTGTATATGTTTTTCCTGTACCTGCGGGGCCAATAGCAAAAACCATATCATTGTTAGATATACTATCAATTATTTTTCTTTGATTTAAGGTTCTTGCCTTAATAATTCTCCCACTTACACCATGTAAAATTGGTTTATGACTTTCGGCAGATGTTTCTAATTCAGTATCTGATTTAGTTATAAGAGTTTCAATTTCATTATCTGAAATAATATTATATTTTAAAAAATAATTAATGATTTTATTTATTCTAATTTCTAATTCAGACAGATCTTCAGATTTGCCATATGCCTTAATTTGACTTCCCCTAGCGACAATCTTTAAATTTGGGAAATTGCTTTTTAAAACCTTTATATTTTTATTCTGTGGTCCAAAAAAATCTTTTGGGTCAATACTTTCAATTTTTATTACTTTCTCTTCCAAATTGTTAAATGTTATTAATCAGGATATATTTTACTAGATTACTTAATCTAAATTACGTAATTTCATAACCACTTACATTATTAAATATTAACAATTTAATGTCTATTATTACTCTAATTACTGATTTCGGAAACAAAGATCATTTTGTTGCAAAAATCAAAGGGAATATTTACAGTAATTATAATGAGGTCAAGATTGTTGATGTTTCTAATAATGTGTCTCCATTTAATATTATGGAAGCTGCATATATACTAGAAAATTCATACAAAAGCTTTCCAGAAAAAACTGTACATATTATTGATGTTGATTCTGAAAAGACTGTAGAAAAAAAACATATTATAGTTTATTTAGATAATCATTTTTTTATTTCCGCTGATAATGGCATTTTGAGCATTTTATCTCAAAATATTAATCCTGAAAAAATATATGAAATCAATATTAATGAAGAATTAAATCAAATAGATTCAAGCACACAAATATTTTCAAAAGTAGCATGTCATTTGGCCAAAGGAGGTAAACCAGAACTTGTTGGAAAAGAAATAAATAAAATTAAATCTGTAAAAAACCTGAACCCTTTTATTAATGAAGACTTAAATCAAATTGTTTCAAGTGTAATTTATATTGATAATTTTGGAAATGTTGTAACAAATCTCAAAAAAGATATATTTGAAAAAATTCAGAAAGGAAGATCTTTTGAGATTTCAGTTAGAAATTACAAGTTTAAGAATATATACAATAAGTATAGTGACATAGTAAACTTTGAAACAGCAATTAACGAAAGAAATGATGAAGGAAAAGGATTAGTTGTATTTAACTCAAGTGAGCTACTACAAATATCAATATACAGAAGCAATCCCTCGAATGTTGGCACGGCATCATCATTAATGGGGTTAAAAATATATGACTCTGTAACTATTTCATTTAATTGAGTCGTTTATGTTAATAAGTTTATTTAAGAATAACTTATCAATATGATATATTTGTTTATAATTTTTAATTATAATCTATGAAATTCATTGTTTCAAGTAACACACTTTTAAAGAAACTTCAAATCCTTGGAAGTGTAATAAACACCTCTAATACTATTCCAGTATTAGATCATTTTTTATTTGATTTAGATGGTTCTAAATTAAAAATAACTTCTAGTGATCTTGAAACTACGATGATTTCATCTATTGAAGTAGATAGCTCAAGCAAAGGTTCTGTGGCAATTCCTTCAAAACTCCTGATTGATACATTAAAAACATTTCCGGAACAACCACTCACATTTACAATAGATGATAATAATACTATTGAAATAAGTTCAAATCATGGTAAGTATGCCCTGGCATATACCGAAGCTGAACAATTTCCAAAAACTATTATACTGGATAATCCCTCAAGCACCAAGATTTCAAGTATGGTTTTAGCAAAGGCTATTAATTCAACAATATTTGCCTCAGGAAATGATGATTTGAGACCTGTGATGAGTGGTGTTTTTTTTCAGTTAAGCTCTGATAATTTAACTTTTGTTGCAACTGATGCCCACAAGTTAGTTAAATACGGGAGAAATGATTTAAAGGCAACTACGCTAGCTGAATTCATCATGCCAAAAAAACCTCTAAATATTTTAAAAAATATTATAGACTCTAATCAAGAAGTGACAATTGAATATAACAATTCAAATGCTAAATTTCAGATGGATGACCTTTCCGTAATATGTAGACTAATAGATGGACAATACCCCAACTATGAAGCAGTTATTCCAACAGAAAATCCAAATGTTTTAACGATTGATAGATCACTATTGCTTAGTTCACTCAAAAGGGTATCAATTTTTTCAAATAAAACAACTCATCAAGTGAGACTCAAAATTGCTGGGGCTGAATTAAATATTTCAGCGGAAGATGTTGATTTTAGCAATAAAGCTGAAGAAAGATTGACCTGCGATTACAAAGGTGAAGATATTGAAATTGGTTTTAACTCAAGATTCCTAATTGAAATGACTAATAATTTAGATTGTAAGGAGGTTAAATTGGAAATGAGCCTTCCTAACAGGGCTGGAATTCTTAAACCTATGGATGGGTATTCAGACGATGAAGAACTTATAATGCTAGTGATGCCTGTAATGCTTAATAACTAGACTATTTTTTAAAAACAACTAGTTTAGCTTTATATCCAGTTGAAATCAACCATTTTTTATTTGAAAGCTGTTTTCCAAATTCATCAATTACAATTAATTGAGCTGTATTAGGACTTGACTCACCCTCATTTAATGCTATGAAGTCAATATTATTATATCCTTCATCAAGATCTACATCAACTACATAAAAAACACCTGATAGCGAAATATTCGGATGTATAACAGCTCCGTTTATCATAAGCCGAATTCTGTCGCCGTCAACATATTCATGATCCCTACATTTAATAATTATGTAATCAGAATTAGTTTCTAAATCACCTAAATAAAAATCTTTACTAAACTTTGATTGATTTGCAGCACCCTCATTAAATTTTTGATGAATTTTCCATGTTGGTGTAACTAAATCAGTTTCATTTGTGATATTAATTTCTTGTTTAGTCGAAATAATGTCAAAATCTAAATTATAGTCAAAAAAACTTTTTTGATCTTTATTAGTAAGACCTGTTGGCTGAATTCTATTTAGCTTAAAACTCTCTTTGTTTATGATATTTGTGTCTAAAGATTTTATTTTCAATGACTTAATAACAGTTTCTTGAGCTAAAGAATTTACAAACAGAAAAATAAATAGAAAGAATAATTTGTAGTGCTGCATTATCTTTAAAATAATCGGTTACAAAGATATTTAAAATGATTGTCAGATTTTAAAATATTAAACTTATATTAACACTTGACTTATCATAAACAAACTAAACATTTTAATTGGAAACATTTGAATTATTAGGATTTTTTGGTGCTTTTATGGTTGGTCTGATTCTAGGACTTATCGGAAGTGGAGGATCTATTCTTTCTGTTCCCATTCTTGTTTACTTATTTGGAATCAATCCGGTAACTGCAACAGCATATTCTCTATTTATTGTTGGAACAACGTCACTAATTGGTTCAATTAAAAATTTGAGAGAAAAGCTGATAAACTATTACTCAACTTTTCTTTTTTCATTTTCAGCTATAATTACTGTTTATTTAACAAGAAAATATTTAATTCATCTAATTCCAGATACCATAATAAATTCTGGATCACTATTTCTAAGCAAAGATCAATTAATTATGTTATTGTTTTCTTTATTGATGCTTGCCGCTGGTTTTCTAATGATTAAAAGAACCCCAAAAACAATTGTAGGACTTAAAAAAACAAAGACAATTGCACCAAATAAATTACTAATATTTGCAGAGGGGTCACTAATAGGCTTTTTAACAGGGCTAATTGGTGCTGGTGGTGGATTTATAATTATTCCAATACTTGTAATTCTCTCAGACCTTAGAATGAAAGTAGCAATTGCTACATCATTGGCTATTATTTCATTAAAATCTTTAATTGGATTTTTAGGGGATGTTCAAAACCTCAAAATAGACTGGATATTTTTACTCACTTTTACACTAATTTCTGTAATTGGTATTTTTATTGGGCAATTGTTTTCTCAAAAAGTTGCTGAAAATAAATTAAAAATGACTTTTGGTTTATTCGTAATTTTAATCGGATTGATTATTCTGGTAATCGAGTTTAGTTAGGCTTATTGTTAAGCAAAAACCCTAGTGGAAGAATTAAAAAAAGTGCATATATTTTAAACAATAATCCTATAAGAGGGAAAATTATCATTAAAAAAATCAAAAAAGTTTTATTTTTAAACATATATTTAATCTCTTTTTATTGCCATACATTCAATTTCTAGCCTAGCACCAAGAGCTAGACCACTGCCTGCAAAAGCACTCCTTGATGGTAATTTATTAGGGTTAAAGAATTTTTTATACTCCTGACTCATCAAAGGCCAATCGTTTATATCTGAAAGCATACAAGTACACTTAAATATATCATCCATTGAACCACCGATTTTCTCCATTTTATTTTTGATATTTGTAAGTGTTTGTCGGGTTTCTTGAATAATACCCCCCTCAATTAATGAGCCATTGGGTAATGTGCCGATTTCTCCTGAAAGATATATTATACCATTAACTATTGTAGCCTCTGAAAATGGATATCCCAAATCTATGTTTTCCTGAGAATTTATGAATTCAATGGAAACTGGATTTTTTTGTGAATTTTGTTTAACCTCACCATTATCAAATTTTGATAAGCAAGAATTAAATAAAAAAATAAATAATAATATCTGATATTTAACCTTCATGTGTTTCAAATTTAGAGTTATTGAAAATCAGGATTGCAAAAATTAGCATTCCAATTAGTGATAGTATAGAATTTATAATACCACTATTGGTTAAAAATATATAATCTGAAACTATATCAAATAAAATTATTGCTATAAAAACCCCTTTTCTTTGCTCAAAGAAAAGAGCTGAAACTCTTTTATAAGAAGTTGCTAACGCAAACCAAACAGGAGGAATAAAGCAAATAATAAATATAAATATCCAACCATAAGTAAAGGATTGCATAAAATCATTTAAATAAAATTCTGGATTATCTGAAATCTTCTGAGCCAATTCATCAACAAAAGATTGTATCTCCATCTGATTCTCCATTGATTGATCAGAAATATCAAAATTTCCTAATGACATAAAATAAGTTGTCCATTTAGCTATTATCGCTACTAGAAATGGAAACATTAAAAAAAAAACAAATAAAATTCTTAATAAAAAGGTAGTTCCACTAATTGTTCCAGAAAAGGAAAAGAATTTTTTCATGTTGACTAATTTAATGGAATTAAAATTAACCAAAAATTTTAAAAAAAAGCCTGGGAGTGTTTTTTATGTATTTTTTATAGGATTCTAAATGACCCCACTTTTTTTGGCCATTTTTTTCTAATATATTTATACCACTTACATATACAAGAAGCCAATATGTAAAAATTGGTGAAATAAGAGTTATTAACTCTAATCCATCTAGATTTGAAAATGACATTATAGAAATCCCAAGCCATAAAGTAATTTCTCCAACATAATTTGGATGTCTTGATTTTGACCAAAGCCCAGTTGAAATAAACTTACCTTCATTTGTTGGAATAGATCTAAACTTTGTTTTTTGGTGATCAGCAACAATTTCTAAAATGAAACCTATAATAAAAATGGAAAGACCAAAGTAAAATAAAAGACCCATTTCAATAACCGAATTAGATGAAATAGCAGTTAATCCACAAAGTGAACATATCGTTACCCACATACCAGAAGTAGTCCATGTCAACAACCATCTTGACCAAGATTTTTTAAATTCTCTAAATCTCTTGTCCTCTCCTGCTTTTTTAATCCTTAGAAATAAAAAACTACCTAATCTTATAGCCCAGATTATTATAGACGCTGAAATAATAATTTCACCAAAAATTGAGTCAAAACTTTTACTTTTTGAATATAAAACATAGCAAACCACAGAAATATATGTTAAGCTTCCGGTTAAATCAAACAATTTTTCAGTTTTGTAAATATTAGCTGGAATAAAAGAAATCCAATGGATAATAAAGATCAATATGATCGCATTAATTACAATTGGATTTTCTACAATAAAACCCAGCCCTAAACATATTGAAATTATAATCGAAATAAATAATATATTTTTTAAGTGGATCTTCATTTAATTAAAATATATATTATGAATATCAATAAATATACCGATAAATAAATTCTATATTGATTTCTTATTTCTGTATAATTATTGTTTTCAGGAAAAATATTAAAAAAAAGGGCTTTTAACTCTTTAACAAACAATGGTTTTATATTTATCTTCCAATCATCAGTTTCATATACTATCTTCCTAAACTTATTCCTAAAGTATGTACTAGGGATTCCCCAAACCAGCAAAAGAATAAAAACATATTTACTCATTATTTACGTAGAATTTTATAAGTGAATACTGAATTTAAATTAGTCGAAGCTAATCTTATAATATAGTTGCCCTTGTCAAGAGATTTTATATTAAATGAATTACCAGTTGTGCTTAAAACTAATTTCCCAAAACCGTCATAAACATCAATTTTGTAATGATTTTCTGGGCTCAGCTGAACAATTCCATCAGAAGGATTAGGAAATAATTTAATCAATTCATTTATATTATTATTTTCAAGTGATAAATAGTTGTCAAGCATATTCTGTAATATATTAATCGGCTCAACACCGATATCTTGGGACCCAACGTTTAACTCTAGTGATGGCTGGCCAGCAATGTCATCTGGTTGATAAACAATAATAAATGCTGTAGACGAGGATGTTCCATAACTAAGACATCTACTGTCCGCACCAGCGAAATTAGCACCTTGCATTGCAAACATTAATTTTTCTGCTAAGCTACCATCATTATTATTGAAATTATTTTCCATATTATTGATGACGGACTGATCAAGAAGAATATTACCCTGAATACTATAAGTTGGACCTTGTCTATCTTCTTTGTAATTGTCGGCAAAAGATCCAGTATATCCAGCTGTCCTGACTTCTCCGTTTTCATCAATATCTATTATTCCATATTGTCTATATTCAACGCTACCCGCGCTACATTGATCATTTTCAATAAACCAATCTATTATCTGATTAGGTGATAATCCATTATTCATTTGGTTAATGCCATTTTGTAAATTAATATTTGGCACACAAACATATGCTTGAGACATGATTCCACCCTTGCCTGGAATTATGCTAGAAATTATATCTATTATTCCTTCATTTTGGTTAAATAAACATGTAGCACCTGCAGCACCAACTTCACCAGTTTCAGGATCTACAGCAATAATTGAGAAAGTATCTTGAGGAAAAGATTGCAAATAAAAAAATAAACTAAAAGTAAAAAGAAGAAATCTCATGTGGCATATTTTATGATTAGTATATCAAAATTTATTCCACAAATATCAAAATAAATGCTAAAAATTGCTCTTGATAGTCTATACAATCATCCTTTAAAGGAGAATCATAGGTTCCCGATGATCAAATATGAATTGATTCCAGAGCAATTAATTATCGAAAACACTTGTAATGAAAGTAATTTTTTTAAACCTGGTGAAATCATGGATGAAAGTATTCTACTTACCCATGATATAAGTTATTATCAAAAGTTGCAAAATCAGAGACTAAATAAAAAAGAAATTAGAGCAATTGGATTTCCAATGTCTAAAGCATTAATCAAAAGAGAAAAAAAAATCATGCAAGGAACAATTGAATGCTCGATAAATTCAATCAAATATGGAATATCAATGAATATCGCTGGCGGAACTCACCACGCTTTTAGTAATCGAGCAGAAGCCTTTTGTATACTAAATGACCAAGCGATAGCCGCCAACTTTTTAATTAAAAAAAATTATTGTAAAAAAATATTAATATTGGACCTAGATGTACATCAGGGGAATGGGACCGCTGAAATATTTAGAAATAATAAAAATGTTTTTACTGTATCATTTCACGGGGAAAAAAACTACCCGTTTAGAAAAGAGGTAAGTGATTATGATCATGGTTTTAAAGATGGAACATCTGACAGGGAATACCTAAGTAAAATTAAATATGAAATACCTCGATTAATTCAAAAATTTGAGCCAGATTTTATTTTTTATTTGTCAGGTGTTGATATTATTGAAAATGATAAGCTTGGCAGATTATCTGTTTCTATAAAAGGTTGTAAAGAAAGAGATAAATATGTTTTAAATTATTGTAAATTAAATAACATACCAATTCAAATAAGTATGGGAGGTGGATACTCACCTATTCTCAAAGATATAATTGAAGCCCATTCAAACACATTCAGGCTTGCACAAGAAATTTACTTTTAAATTTTTACTTTTCCTTAAAATTATCGCAAGTATATTTTTCACTCACTTCGATATTGTGAAAGCTACATAATGAGTTCATTAAAATATTCTCACAATTAATACAGCTGTTGCTCAGATTTAAATTTTCCATTTTTCTAAATTTATTTCAAAAATACAGATAGAATACTTTAGAAACAATTTAAATTAGGTTGACTAGTATACGAAAATGTTGTTAACTATTGTTAACAAATAATTATGCTAAAAAATTAAATTGAGATAATGGTAGATAAAATCTTAATAAATTTAATTAAACAACTAAAATTTAAATCATGAATAAACTATTATCATTTATATTTACGGTCTTTTTTGTTGGAATATCCTTTTCTCAAGTTACAACTTCTAGCATTAAGGGGGTTATTTCTGACGAAAACAAAACCGAATTGCCCGGAGCTAATATAGTTGCAGTTCATAACCCAACAGGGACAACTTACGGAGCCGCAGCAAATATTGACGGGAGATTTAACCTACTAAATATGAGGGTTGGTGGACCATACACCGTAACTGTTAGTTATGTTGGCTATCAAGACCAAGTTTTCACTGATGTATTTTTAGATTTAGGTAAATCTGAAAATATTTCTGTCGGACTAACTCCTGATTCACAACTACTTGATGCTGTTGTAGTTCAAGGTAGTTCAAGTGGAGGCGTATTTAGTAAAGGTCGAACTGGTGCAGAAACAAATGTTGGAGCAAACGAATTAAGAAATTTGCCTTCAATTACCAGATCAGCTTTTGATTATACAAGATTGGAGCCTACAGCAAGTAATGGTTCTTTTGCAGGAAGAAATGATCAATACAATAACTTTTCTTTAGACGGCGCAATTTTCAATAATCCGTTTGGACTTGATGCGGCTACACCTGGAGGTCAAACAGATGCTCAGCCTGTTTCACTTGATGCAATTGATCAAATTCAGGTTTCTACCGCACCTTACGATGTAACGCAAGCTGGATTTACTGGAGCAAATGTAAATGCGGTTACCAAAAGTGGATCAAACTACTTAACTGGTACAGTATATGTATACAACAGAAATCAAGATTTTACAGGATCTAAAGTTAATGGAGAAGAAATCTTTGTCCCAAAACTATCTCAATCTCAAATGGGAGCAAGTATTGGAGGTCCAATAAAAAAGAATAAGCTATTTTTCTTTGCTAACTTCGAAGTTGACAGTCGTGATGACTTGGGGCAATCATGGTTACCTAACAGAGGTACAGGCGCAATCAATGAGTCAAGAGTTGATGAGAGCGACTTAATGTTAGTACAAACCACAATGGATGGTTTAGGTTATAATACAGGTGCTTATGAAGGATTTACTCATTTAACAGAATCAACAAAAGCAATATTCAAACTTGATTGGAATATTGATGACAATAATCAACTGGCACTGATATATAATTGGCTTGATGCTTCCAAAGAAAAGCCTGCTCATCCAACTGCTTTAGGCTTTAGAGGTCCAAATGCATCCGTTTTACAGTTTGAAAATTCTGGATATCAAATCAATAATATATTAAACTCTGTTCAACTTGAATTAAATTCATTTATCTCAGATGAATTAAGTAATAAATTTCAAGCAGGTTTTTCTCATTTTGATGATTTTAGGAACCCAATGTCAACTCCTGCCCCAGCTATTACAATTCAAGATGGTGCTGGATCTAATTATATTATTGTTGGCCACGAACCATTTTCAATTAATAATCGACTAGATCAAAAAGTATTTCAATTCTCAAATAATTTAACTTATTCGAAGTCAAACCATAATTACACATTTGGTGTTTCATTTGAAAAGTTTGAATTTGATAATTCCTTTAACCTTGGTGTATACGGTTACGGTAATGAAAACGGTTATGTTGGAGCATTTGGAGCATTTCCATCTGTTGAAGCTTTTGTAGCTGCAGGACAAAACGGATTATTATCAGAGGCATTAGCTAATGCTCAAGCTGTTTATAATGCAGATTCATGGGCTTTAGCAGAGACTAATGTAGGTCAATTAGCTTTGTATGCTCAAGACGAGTGGGATGTTTCAGATGATTTTAAGTTAACATACGGAGTAAGGATTGACAAACCACTTTATTTTGATACAGACAATAAAGCCCAAGATGTTATTGACGGAACCGGTGATTATGCACCAAACACCCCATACATCAATCCCAGCAATGGATTAGTACAATATTTAGATAATACAGAAATGCCAACAGGTAAATGGCTTATTTCACCAAGAGTAGGATTTAATTATGATGTAAATGGTGACAGTTCAGTACAATTAAGAGGTGGTTCAGGTTTATTCTCTGGTAGATTTCCATTTGTTTGGCTTGGTAACCAAATAGCAAATCCTAATTGGTGGTTTCACCAGATGGTAGATCCAGATTATCAATTTCCACAAGTGTGGAGAACTAATTTAGGAATGGACAGAAAGTTAGAAAACGGTATGATAGTTACGGCTGACCTGTCTTATTCTAAGGATACTAACGGAGCCCATGTCCAAAATTGGGGACTTATGACACCAAGTGGAAACTTGTCCGGTGTCGATAACAGACCTATTTACACCTCTGATGATTATGTTCAAGTTGATGTACCATTTCCAGCAAATGCAAACGGATATGTGTTTACAAACTCTGATAAAGGGAGAGCGTGGAATTTATCCCTAAGAGCACAAAAAACCTTCGATAGTGGATTATACACAAGTTTAGGTTACAGCTATTTAGATTCTAAGGATGTAAATTCTATTGAAGCTGAAATAACAGGTGATGCTTTTGTTTTTAATCCTGTTATGGGTGACGCTAATGCCGATGTATTATCATATTCAAAA
>MDTB01019882.1_pt1 | contig 27618 bp, 28 predicted proteins | sample 811161 | NCBI WGS metagenome assembly MDTB01 (sample SAMN05326650, study PRJNA326480) | marine metagenome | isolation source: seawater | place: Mediterranean Sea | collected 2009
CTAATATTTTTCATATTTTTTTTATATTCATTATGTATTAATTTTTTCTTATAAATTACTTTTTGCAAATTTTCTATTTGGCTTAATCCGATAGCTGCATGTAAATTGGATAATTTGTAATTAAATCCTACATTGTCATGAATAAAAAAATCTGCATTGTTTCTTGCTTGAGTAGAAAAATATCTGGTCTTTTTCGCAAATTTTTTATTGTTAGTAACAAGCATACCACCCCCTCCACTTGTAATTAATTTGTTTCCATTAAATGATAAGCACCCGATTTCTCCAATGGTGCCGGTATGATATTTTTTTTTTTTCTTAACCAGATAGGCCCCCAAACTTTCAGCGGCATCTTCAATAATTTTAATATTTTTTTTTCTACATGTTTGTAAAAGATTTTCACTAATATTTGCGCTATGCCCAAAAACATGCGTTATTATTATACATAAAATCTTTTTTTTAGTTTTGCGATTATAACAAAATCCATTTTTCATAAATGTATTTTCATTTATAAAATCTAACGTTTTATTAGCATCGATTGATAAACTTTCATCACAATCCATAAAAATTGGCGAACAATTATTATAAATAACTGGATTTATAGTGGCTACAAAAGAAATTGTAGGTACTATAATTTCATCACCTTGGCTGGGATTAAATAATTTTATAGCTAAGTGCAAAGCTGCCGTACAATTAATTAAGCCAACAGCGTATTTTGATTTCAATCTCTTTGATATTTGATTTTCAAACTTTGTAATATATGCGCCTGATGATGATATCCAGCCGCTATTAACACAATCTTTTATATATTTTATCTCTTTTCCAAAAAAAAATGGTACAGATAAATCAATCTTTTTTTTTTTCATAAATTAATAATTTTTACTTAAAAACTCAGCTATTTTCCAATCATATAGACTGTCAATATCTATGGATCTTTCTAACGGCATTTCATAAAAAGAGGTTTTTCCAGAATAAAAACTTGTCAAATTTAATAAGCTTTTTCTTTTCCATATATAGATAGAAGCATTGATATCAAATATTTTTGGAGCTTTTTGTCGTGCAAAAATAGCCTTGGAAGGTTTTTTTATAAGTTTTACTTTTGAATTTTTAACTTCGACCATATTAAAATAGGGATTTTTTCGACTTTTGCAGACTGAAAAAAGCATGTCAGCTTTTTTTGTTTTAAATGTTTTTAACGATTTTAGTAAATCAATTACTTTTCTTAAAGGTGCAGTAACGTCCAAATCAAAAATTAAATTAAATTTTGTTTTATATTCTGCCTCGCTTTTAATAAGAGCATGTTTTATTGCTAATATTTTTGGGCTATAGCTACCTGAAATATTTTTTGGTCGTTTTATACAATAATGAACATGTTTCTGGCTTAATTTTAAAATTTTATTTGAGTCAGATGAAACAACAATTTTATCAAAAATACCTGATTTTAGAGCTACGTTTATTGTGTGCAATATAAGTGGTTTACCTAAAAAGAATTTTAAATTTTTATTTTTTATATTTGTTGAGCCTTTTCTAGCACAAATTACACATAATATTTTCATAAATTTAGTATTTTTTTATTTTATCTAAAAATTTAATTATTTTAACACCCTGTTTATAACTACAAAATTTATCAAAATCTTTTTTGATAAAATTTAATATTTCAATTTCTAATAAATTTTTTTTTTTGAATTTGTAATTTTTTTCAAAATTATTTCTCTTTTTAATTAATCTTAATTTAAAATTAATAAGATCTGCGTATATTGAGAAATCATTGCTCTCTATTTGCATTGTTCTAGAAGTATATTTTGAAAAAAAATTTAGATTTACAGATAAATAATCTAATCTTTTATTTGAGCAAGATAAGCTTAATAAGTCGTCTGTATTTATATTTAAATTTGAGACTTTTTTATTAATTGCAAAGTTTAGTTTTAAGTCTTTAAAGATCCATAATAAAAAATCTATTTCATGGCTAAGCTCTAATCTGATTCCACCCCCAAATTTTTTTTTAGCACTTATAGATTTTTTATAATCAATATTTTTTCTCCAATCTGGCATGTAGGAACTACAAACTGAAGATGCATATATAATTTTTTTATTTTTTACTATTTCTTTAATTTTTTGTAAAATAGGATGAAATCTCATATTATATCCAATAACTACTCGATTATTTCTTATTGTTAGTTTTTTAAATTTATCAAATAAAGGTTTTTCTACTAATATTGACTTATTTTTAAAATTTCTCTCTATAAAAGATAAATGTCTAAAATGAGAAGTGGTTGGGCTTGCTATAATTATATAATCAGGGTTAAGTTTTTTTATTTTTTGTAATCCTTGAAAAAAATTTTTTCCCACTTTTTTTTGCGATGTTAAAATATTTATATTTTTAATTCCAAATTTTTTCAATATTTCAACATGCTGTCGACCAATTGATCCGTAACCTATAACTAAAAAATTTAACTTGGAATAATTCATTATTTTTTATTTAAAGACGAGAAAGATCCAAGATCGTACCAACTATTATTAGAAATCTTGTATACACCAACTTTTTTCTTTAATTTCTGTGCTTTTTCTATCAAATCAGTAATGTGGTAAAGGTTTTTTGATTTTGGGACTAACTTTAAAAGACTTGAACTTATAAGATAAAAACCTGTGTTTACCTCAAATTTTACCTCTGGTTTTTCTACAATTTCTTTTAGAGTTTTATTTTTTTTAGTTGTACAAACACCATATGGTATTTTTAATCTTTGTTTAGCTGCAACTATAGTTAAATCACAATGGTTTTTTTTATGATAATTGAATAATTTAAATAAATTAGTTTTTATTATAGTGTCACAATTTGAAACAAAAAAGTATTTGAATTTCTTTCTTTTAATTAAGCTCAATGACCCTGCGGTTCCAAGTGGTTTTTTTTCTTCAATATATTCCAAGTTATATTTTGGGTTCAATTCCTTAAAAAAAGCTTTTATTAAATGCGATTTATAGTTAATTGAAATTATAAAATCTTTCAGTTTATAATTTATAAAAAGCTGAATTATATTTTCTAAAAATGTCTTTCCTTTATAGGGAAGCAAAGGTTTTGGCAAAACGTTAGTAAAAGGTTTTAATCTTGTGCCTTTTCCACCAGACATAATAACTACACAAGTATTTAAAATTTGATTAAAAGTTTTTTTCTTTTGTTTTTCGAAAGTATCACTATAAAATATTTTCTTTAATTTTTTTTTTAAATCAATTACTGGAATTACATCAATTTTTTTTTTTATAAATAAATTTTTTAATTTTTTTTTTGAAAATTTGTTTTCATAAAAAAAATCAGTTTTTTTTTTATATATTAAATTTACTTTGTCAGAAGGACTTTTTCCTTTGATCAATGCTCTTCTGACGTCTCCGTCAGTTAGAATACCAAGATATTCATTTTTTTTGTTTACAACTACTAATGATTTTCCAGTAAGTTTATTTATTTTTTTTAAAGCAAAGTTAAGCTTAAGATTATTTTTTATTGTATATTGTTTTATAGAATCTATTTTCATTTTAATTATTGGACGTTAATGTTATATTTTTTTAGTATTTCAATTCCTTTGCTAAATGAACTAAAATCAATTATATCATCCGTTTCAAAACTAATCTTATACTCCTCTTCCAAAGTAGAAATAAGTGTCATATGACCTATTGAGTCCCATTCTTCTATCTCGTTATATTTTAAATTTTCATTAATCTTCTCCTGATCAACATTTAAAGATGTAGAAAAAATTTCTTTATATTTTTTTTTTGTAAACATTAGCTTTTTATCTCCTGAAGAATTCTCTTAGAGACAGAGTCTTTATCCAATTTAAATTTATTAATCAAATAATTGTAATCTCCACCTTCAGAGTAACTATCTTCTATTCCAATAGTAATAAGTTTTGGAGTATCATTTATATGAGATAAAACCTCTGAAATTGAGCTACCTAATCCTCCAATAATATTATGTTCCTCCAATGATACGATATATTTTTTATTTTTAGCTGACGTTTCTATTTGTTTTCTGTCAATAGGTTTCACTGTATGCATATTTATTACCTCAGCTGATATATTTTCTTTTTCTAAAACAGATGATACTTCAAGAGCTGTACTAACCATTATGCCGTTAGCAAAAATAGTTATATCTTTTCCCTCTTTTAATCTAATTGATTTTCCAATTTCAAATTTATAATCGTCTTCATATATTTGCTTTAAATTTGAACCGCCTGTTAACCGGATATAAACAGAATTTTTTTCTTCTAGACTGCAAACGAATGATTTAATAGCCTCGGCTGGATCAGCTGGGGGAATGATTTTCAAATTTGGTATTGATCTCAATACACCCACGTCTTCAATACTACAATGTGTATACCCTAAATTACCAAGCACTAATCCGCTGGCTAATCCTACCATTATAACTTTATGCTTCATATAACCTAGATTTACCTTTATTTGTTCGCAGCACCTTAACGTCTGAAATGGAGAAAAAGTTGTGGTAACCACATTAAATCCTTCGCTAGACATTCCTGCGGCAACCCCTATTAAGTTTTGCTCTGCTATTCCAACATCGACGTAGTTGTTGGGGTGCTGTTTCCTAAATCTATCAAGTCCTGCAGATGTAGAAACATCTGATGTTAAAATCACTAAATTATCGATTTCCTTAACTATTTCGAGAGCTGCAAGACCAAAGGATGCTCTCATTCCAAGCTTTGACCAAATTTTAAAATTTGTTTTATTTAAAAAATTATTTTTCATTTTCTAATTCAGCTAAGGCCTCTGAATGTTGATTTTTAGTTAAAATCTTGTGATGCCAATCATTATTATTTTCTGAAAATTTAAAACCCTTTCCCTTGATTGTTTTTGCAATTATCATTTTTGGCCTTGAAGCGCTGTGTTGAAAAGCTTTTATTATTTGAGGAATATCATGTCCATCAACGTTTATTACTTCCCATTCAAAACTTTTCCATTTTTCACATAAACTTCCTGATTTCATAATTTCATTGTTTGTTCCAGTTTGTTGTAATGAATTATTATCTATAATCGCTGTTAAATTTTTTAAATTAAAATGTGCCGCTGACATTGATGCTTCCCAAACTGATCCCTCGTTACATTCTCCGTCTCCTAGAAGAACATAGGTTTTAAAATCTTTATTTTTTCTTTGTGCAGCTAATGCCACCCCAACTCCAAGAGATAATCCCATTCCTAAGCTTCCATTCGAAAATTCTATACCTCTTTCCCTGTTCATGACCGGGTGGCCCAAAAGAAAACTCGCATTTTTTTCAAAAGTTAAAAGTTCTGACTTTTGAAAGTATCCCATTTCACATAAAGCAGCATAATAGCTTAAGCAGCCATGACCTTTGCTCAAAATAAATCTGTCTCGGTTTTCCCAAGTTGGTTTTTTTGAATCAAATTTTAAAAATTTTTTAAAAAGAGTAGAAAAAATTTCTACAGATGATAAGGCGCCGCCAAAATGAGAGCTGCTGCTACCAGCAGCTAAAGCCATATCGAGAATATTTGCTCTGATTTTTTTGGATAACAATTTTATTTCATCAATATTTTCAGTCATTAATATCCTCCAGTAACAAAAATTGTTTCACCAGTTATATGATTTGAATTTTCTGACGCTAAAAATAAAATGCTTTGAGCAACATCTTCAGGTTCAGCCACTTTTTTTAATGGTGTTTTTTTTATTGCTTCTTCTAAGACTTTTTCTGAAAGTCCGCTTTTAATCATATCAGTATTCACTAAACCAGGTGCAACAGCGTTTACACAAATTTTATAAGGACCTAATTCTTTTGATAATACCTTTGTAAAAGATAATAATGCTGATTTACTTGATGCGTACGCCGCTCTTCCTTGGTCACATTCAGTGGCTGCATTTGAGGAAATATTTATAATTTTAGAATAATTATTTTTTTTTAAAATTTTAAGTACTTTTTGCGTTAAGCTTAATACTGAAAAAAAATTTGTTTCAAATAACATTTTGATATCACTTAATTTTGTCATTTGAAATAAAGAGATTTGATTTATGCCAGCATTATTTATCAAAATATCAATATTAGAATAATTTTTTTTGATTTTTTCAAAAGCATCTTTTATTTCACTCTCATTACTTAAATCAAAATATATTGGAACAATTTTATTTTTATATTTTTTGGAAATCTCATTAATTTCATTTTCAAACAAATCATTTTTCTTTCTAGAACATGCAATTATATCTGAGCCATTTTGTGAAAAGAGTTTTAAAGTTGCTAAACCCAAGCCTCTGTTTGAGCCAGTTATTAATGTAACCTTTTTATCTAATTTTTTGTTCATTTGAAGAAAATATCGTGAAAAAGTTTTTTATTATTAATTTTAAAATTATGATTTAGTATTTTTTTCATAATCATTTTGGAAATAATATAATTTTTTTTGTTAAAAATAGTATTTTTAAATATCTTTTTTTTAAAATTTTTACTTGTTATTTTATTAATTGATCTAATTATTTGATTTTTAAGAGGTTTGCAATTAATAACAGAATTTTTTGTAGTTCTTCCTAACTGGCGATCACCTATATTTACTGTACCTACACCAAACAAAGGGGCCTCAGACAAGCCGCTTGAAGAGTTTCCTATAACACCATCAACTTGTTTTAAAAGTGATAGATAAACTTCACTCCCCAAAGTTTGAAAATATTTAAAATTTTTTAATTTTTTTTGTTTTAAAAATTTTACAATAAACCTCTCTAATAATAGACCTTTTGCATCTTTATTTGGTGAAGTTATAATAATTTGGGAATCTTTTATTGATTTTAATGCTAATAAAATAATTCTCATATTTTCAATTGTAAGGTTTTCATCAATTGTTTCAGGATGATATGTCACTATAAAATTTTTTTTTTTAAATTTTATATTTAGTCTCTTTTCTAAATTAACTTTATCAATGTACTCATTTTTTACAATTTTTTCATGATTTAAACTTCCAAAATTAAAGACTGTATTTGGTTTCTCGCCTAATTGAATAATTCTTTTTTTGTGATTATTAGAAGTTGGAAAATGTAAAGAGGATAATTTAGTGATTGAATGCCTAAAACTATCATCAATTGATCCAGCAGAAACTTCGCCTCCAGCAATATGAACTATTGGAATTCTCATTACATAAGCAGAAATAGCCCCAGCAAACATTTCAAATCTATCGCCAAAAACCACTAGTACATTTGGATTAGACTTATTAATATAATTTCCCATAAGATTAATAGTTTGGGAGAAAGATTGATTTATATCTTTTTTTGATAAATTTTTGTTATTCAGATTTATTTTTTTTATTAATACATTTTTTTTTTGGGATAGTTTTTTAATTTTTAAATGATACTCCAAATTTTTTTTTTCAGTATGTTTCCCAAGTACGATGATATTACTACAAACTGTTTTTTTTTTCGTAAACTCTAAAATCAAATTATGAAAAGTACCGAAATCTGCTCTTGAAGATGTTAGGAATGATATTTTTTTCATAGCACTATCAGTTCATCTTCTTTGAAATTTCTTTTTGCTTTCTTTCCGTATACTTTTGGAAATTTCATCGGAGAAATTCCATTACCTGGCCTTTTTGCTATTAAATTTTGTACTGTAAATTTTTCACCTTTTTTTATTTTTTTAAGAGCAACAATAGAATTTCTCGCAATTTTAATATTTTTTCTTTCACTATTTGATGCTTTTTTAACTGAGTCACCCAAAGCCACTTCAATTTTTCTAATTCCTTGAACTAAACTTTTAAATTCTTTGCCATTTAAACTTGCTTTATGATCTGGCCCATAAAACTTTTTATTTATTGTCAAATGTTTTTCAATAATTGATGCTCCTAATGCTGCTGCTGCAAAAGATGCTGCACTGCCCTCTGTATGATCAGAGTAACCAACTCTTGTTGAACAAATCTTTTTTATAGATAGCATAGCTCTAATATTTGCATCTTTCAGAGGAGTAGGATATTCGGTATTACATTGCATAATAGTAATTTTTTTTCTTTTCGCCCCATTTTTAATTAATATTTTCATAGCATTTTTAATTTCTAAGATTGAAGACATCCCAGTGGATAGAATTATTCTTTTTTTAGTTTTTGCAACATCCTGTAGATAATGAAGATTCGTAATTTCGCCTGATGGAATTTTGAAATAATCCATTTTTAGTTTTTTCAAAAATCTTATAGATTTAAGTCCAAATGCTGTCGATAAAAAACCAATTTTTTTTTTATTGCAATATTTCTTGATTTTTAAAAAATCATCAAATGATAAAGAAATTTTTTCAGCCATCTTAAGTTGATTTTCATTTTTTTTAGTATTAATTTTTTGGTAATTTGCCTTAGTAGCAAATTTAGATATGTGATTTTTTGGAATCGACGTCTGAAATTTTACGTAATCAGCTCCACAACTTTTTGCAAGATCAACTAGCTTTAATGCTAAATTTATTTTTCCGTTATGATTGGGGCCTGCCTCTGCAATAATCTTTATTCTGTTGTGCATAAAATGTTCAATTATTGAACATCATACACTTTTTAATAAGTTTTTGTAAAGCTAGTTTATTTTTTTTTCTACTTGCCTAGGAAAGTTTGCTATTGAAGTTTTATCAGCAATATCTTTAGTAATTATTGATCCCATTCCGATCATACAATTTTTCCCAATTTTAATACCTTGATGAACCTTTGCTCCTGAACCAAAGAAGGATTTTTCGCCTATCGTAACACTTCCACCTATTGCAACGGATGGCATGAATGTAACAAAATTTTCAGATTTGAGATTATGACCTAAGTCACAAAAATTACTTATTAAGGAAAAACTACCAATGTTTACTTCAAAACTAATATGCACATTTCCAAAAATAATATTTCCCTCTCCCATTTTTAAACATGACGGAATTTCTATTGATGGATGAATAAGATTAGTTACTTTAAATCTATTTCTAATAATTTGATCAATATAGATTTTCTGTCTTATTTTATAATCAGATACCCCACAAACAGCATATATTCCGCTTTTATTTTTTGGAAGATTGTTAGCGTTGTAAACTTTTAAATTATCAATTTTAGTTTTATTTTTAGATTCGTCACTATCTACATATCCTATGACTTCAAATGACTTTTTTTTATTATTTATAGATTTAATTAATTGAAATACTTCTCTACCAGCTGGACCTGCAGAAAAAATTAAAATTTTTTTTATCACTTTTTTTGATAAATTTTGACTTAATCTTTAACAAAATCTTCCTTGGCAAAAATATCTTTTGCTAAGGCCGGTTTAAAAATTGTTTGACCGCTTTTGGTCATAAATTTTTTAATAAATTCTTTGTCTTCACCTGCTAAACACAGATCACTATGATTTCTAAAATATTTAATGCTAAAACCATGGTCAATAATCTCTTTTAATGAATTTTCAAATATATTTCCAATTTTAATATGCACGTAAGGGCAAACTAACACGTCACCTATTGGTGTTACATAAACTCTGTTAACGGTAGTGCAGCCTAAAATTTTTTCATGATTTCTATCAAAAGGATTCCAAACATTTCTTACTAAGTTTTTGTATTCTTTTCTTATTTTTCTTAAGTATTCTCTATCTTTGTCATCACAAATAATATTTTCAGCTGAATGCCACATGCCTGAAGGAACCGCAACATTAAGAAGTGTTTTGTATCTCTTGTGTTTAGAATAATCTAATAATTGTTTGAAATGGTCTGTGTTTGCATTGTAATGACCAACGGTAATATTGAGATAAGGATCCATACCAGCATTTTTTACATGCTCAAGTGCGGCTATAGCTCTTTTCCAGGAATCTTTTCTTCCTCTTATTTCATCATGGATTTTTTCATCCATACTATCTATGCTTACAGACACTCGGCTAACTTTATATTCTGCTAATTTTTTAGCCATTTTTTCGTCTAAATAAAAACCATTTGTAGTTAAATACATATAAAATCTTTCAGGTCTGATAGCTTCTAAAACTTCAAATAATTTATCTGGTTGAAGTAATAACTCTCCACCTTGTAAATCAAATTCAAAATAACCTAATTCATCAGCCTCATCTGCTAATTTTTTTATCGCTTTTATATCGAGATATTCTTTAACGTGATCTCCTTTTGGTGAATTAGTGAAACAATATTTGCATCTTAGGTTACATGCGTTATTAAAGTTTAGATCTATACCCCTTGTTTTGGTTCCAACTTTTCCATCGTTGTTTTGAACATAAGTATAAAAATCTTTCAATTTTTTTACTAGTCTTGGTTTATTTAATAATGATGATGCAATTGGCATTTTAAATTTTTAATTTTTCAAGTTATACTTTTTAATTTCGTCTGGCAATATTAAGTTAAATTCTGCTTTACAAGCTATTTCTCCATCTATCAGACCTTTTCCTTCACAAATGGCTAATCCACGTTTAAAACTTTTTATATTTGTCTGTATATTAAGCCTGCTACCAGGAGTAATTTTTTTTACAAATTTTAAATTATTAGCTGATGTTAAATACATCACTTTCCCTTTATTGCCAGGCAATGTTAAAATTGATAAAGCGCTCATTTGAACAAGCGATTCTATTTGCAACATACCTGGCACGTTTGGGTCGTTTTTCCAATGAACTTTGAAAAACCATTCATCATCCATAAAATCTTTATAACCATTTGCTAATTCACCTGGTATAATTTTTTCAGCGTAATCTACCATTAAGTACGGAGGTCTATTTTGCTGATACTCAAGTATTTCTTTTTTACTAAGCTTAATCATCTTATTGTAATAATTCTTGATAAGGTCTTTATAACATCGAAACCATCCCATATTAAATCAATTTCTATAGAATTTCCGATTGGCACAACTCTATCGATTCCCATTAAATTATTCGTGAACAAAAATTTTTCTAGCATCTTTTTATCTAAACCATAATAACTCATAGTTTGACATTTTTTTGTGACAAATTTTTTTAATTCATTAATACTCGATAAATTTTTTTCAAAAAACGTACCATTTTTACCTCTTATATCCTCTATGTTATCATTAAAACTTTCTGAATTTATTACATAAATTTTATTTTCAAAAAATTGAATATCTTTAACTTTTTTTTCTAAAAGAATATTTTCAAAAAGGTTTAAATACTTATCAGAAATATGTTTTTCATCGAATGAAAATTTTTTTTCAACAACTTTTTTTAATTCTTTCCAAAAAAACTTTTGAATTTTTTTATTTTTTTTTCCAATCCAGAATAGATGATGTGGAGAATTACAGGCAGCTTGATTCATTGTAAAACCATCAAAAAAAAATTTCTGAGCTAAATTTGGAACCTTAAGCTTGTTCAATTTATCTATATTAATTACAGATATTGAATATCTATCAGGAAAAGTGATATCTATACATCGTTCATTTGTTTTAAATTCTCTTAACTTATTTATTGTATTGTCGCTTCCCCAAACAACTCTTGCATCACTTAATGAACAAATTTGTTCTGTTATTTCTTTTTCATTCTTATATTGAATAAAGATATTGGAATTTCTCAATTTTGTGAAAATTTTTTTTCTAAAAATATTATTTATTACCTTCAATATAATTTTTTTTTCCGGAGTATTTTTGGAAGGAATTTTGACAATATTAGAATTACCACTGAGTAAGCCAAATAAAAAAGAATAAACAAAATTTGTTGGTGAATTTGATGCACAAACGTGAAAAACAATTCCTCTTCCTAGCCTATGTTGTTTCTGTTCAATAGAATTTTTATAGTCTAAAATTCTTTTTTTACTGCACCATAAAATTAAATATATAAGTTCTGGATATTTATTAATATTTTTTTCTCGCCTAAGTGCCTGTGATAATTCCTGAATAAATTTTAAAGAAAGTTCACTTAATGGTTTATCTATAAACTGATTAATTTTTATTTTTTTTATTTTATCCAACATCGCTACAACCTCTCACTTCAGATTCTTTTATTCTGCCTTTCACTAAAAAATATTTTCCTTTAAGTCCACAAACGCAATCATCCTCTCCTAGAATTTTTCCAATATCCTCTGTGAGAATATTTTGTCCTGGGTAACTTTTTGGCAATAGTGAAAGTAATTGAATAATTCCTTCTTTATTCTTTGGAAGTGTATTAAAATTTTTATCCCTAATTATAATGTCAGAGAAAAGAGTAGTGTGAAAGTATCCGCATTTTTTTGACTCAAAAAAAATTGATCCAGTTTGCTCTACCATTCCATAATAATTATAAACATGCCTGATTTTAATTTTATTTTTTAAAATTTTTTTAAATTGCAAGTTACTTATTTTTTCTTTCTCAAGTTTTTTCCATCCGCCTCCATGTATTAAAACACCATTCTCGAAGTTTTTGCTTAAACTTTTTAGTGATAATTCTTTTGCTAAGTATTTAAATATAAAGCTAGTAAAACCAAAAATAAAAAATTTTTGTGAGCTAAATTTAGTTAAAAAATTATTTAACTTTATATAGTCTATTTCATTATTATTGTTCAACAAATAACAATGATTTTTACCAAAAATTGAAAATCCATAAATTGCTGCTAATTTCGCATCAAAAATTTTATTAGATGACAATCTTGGATCTTTATCAATTATCAACATAGGTAAACGTTCGCTTCCAAAATTTGATTTAAAAATTTTATCTAATACTCTACTTTGCATCTTTGCATTTTCTTTATCTAAAAAAATCTTGGAGAACCCCGATCCAGATGTACCAGAAGATACCATTGTCTTAACAATTTTTTCTTTTTTAATGCTAAGCAAATCAAATTTCTTAAATAAAGAGACTGGGATCATTGGAAATTCTTCTATTCTTTTAATCTTATTAAAGTCTATATTTAAACTTTTAATCAATTTTTCGTACAACTTTGATTTTTTTTGATGATAAATTGATAATTTTTTCAAATTTTCAAAAAAAACAAATTTCTTTTTATCTTTGCTTAATTGATAAATTTTTTGATTAAACATTTCTTCCAAATTCATAAAAGCTCTCTCATCCTGTCGTATGAAATTTTTCCATTCGAGGTTCTTGGTATTCTACTTATGTATCTTATTTCAAAATTTTTAATATGAAGATTTGTTATGTTAGATATTTTACTAAGCAAATCATTTATCTTTTTATTTTTTTTTGTTAAAAAAATAAGAATTTTATTATTATTACTTAGGCAAATACAATTCACGTTAATAAAATTTTTTATAATATTTTCTAATTCATCTAGATTAATTCTGTGACCTTGTAATTTAATATCTCTTGATTTTCTTCCTGATATAAAGAAAAAACCATCTGTATCACAGTATCCAAGGTCTCCAGTTTGTAATAACCCCTTATTTGAGTCCTTGCCATTTAAATCTTTTAATGACTTTGCGTAACCCATAGAAACGTTTTTACCTTTATAACAAATTTCCTTTTTTTTATTTAAAAATAACCTTCCTCCAGGAATAGCTTTACCTATGCTACCAATTTTAGTTGCATGATATTTAAAGTCCAAATAAGAAATTCTTGAAGTTGCTTCAACTTGACCGTACATTACAATGAATTTTTTTGCATTTTGGTATGCATAGTGATTAAAGTATTTTACTAATTCTAGCTTAAGACGCCCACCGGCAACAGTAAAATATTTTAAATATTTTAAATTCATTTTATTAAAATTTAGTCTAAATAAAACCTCATAAAAAAAAGGCACCCCACCAAAACTTGTAATCTTAAAATCATTAAAGAATTCCCAAAATTTTTTTTCAATAACTCTTCTGTCCGTCACTAATATTGAGGCTCCTCTAATTATATGTGTGTTTAAAATTGATAAACCGTAAGTATAAAAAGGAGGCATGGTTGTTAAGCTTCTGTGGGTAGAATTTATATTTAAGTATCTAATGATGCTTCTAGTATTTGAAAAAATATTCTCATCTGAAATTCTTACAAATTTGTTGCTACCCGTACTACCTGAGGTGGTAAGTAGAAGCCTCAAATTTTTGTGAGTCAAAATTTTAAAATCACTTTTTTTTCTTAAAATACTGTATCCCTCTAATTCTAAAAATATTTCGTAATTTTTAGGTATTTTAAATTTATTTTTTACAAATAAATAGCTTGGGCTATATGTCTCAATTAGTTTATTTAATAAATTAATGTTAATCTGAGGATCGATTAAGGCTTGTATCAATTTTTTTTCTAAAAAGCATATATAAGTTTTTATAAATTGTTTGCTATTATCAGCTAACATAAATATTAGCTTGCCCGATTCAATTTTTTTTAACTTGCTCTCACAATAATCAAAGATATTTTTGTACGTGACGGTATTTGATTTCTCATCAATTAAAGCTGTTTTTTTTTCGTATTTTTGAAGAGATTTAAATATTTTCATTTAAAATAGTTTTTATTTTTTTAGGGAATCTTTAATTTCTTTTATTGATGTTTTATTAAAATGTATTGCATCCGCAACAGCTATTGCATCGACTTTGGCTTTATTTATTGCTTTTTTAGCGTCATCATTGCTACCAAAACCCCCACTTAAAATAATTGGAACGTCAGTAATTTTTTTTATTTTGGTAGCTAAATCTATATCAAATCCTTTACCAGTTCCTTCTTTATCAATTGAAGTAACTAAAACTTCTCCTACTCCAAGTTTAACGCTTTGTTCTATCCAGCTTATTACATCTAGACCAGTGGAATCCCTACCATTGCTCGTAAAAACTTCCCATGAATTGTTTTCTCTTTTTTTTGCCTCTACAGATAAAACTAGACTTTGACTTCCTATATAACTTGCCACCTCACTAATAAATGAAGGATTTTTGACTGCTTGGCTGTTTATAGCCACCTTATCAGCCCCGCATCTTAATATTCTAAGAGCGTCTTCTACATTTCTTATTCCACCTCCTACTGTTATTGGTATAAAAATATCTTTAGTTGCCTTAAATATGACATCGCTTAAATTATTTCTACCGTATAGTGTTGCAACACAATCCATAAATAAAAGTTCATCAGCCTTTTCTTCGTAATATTTCAAGGCATATTCGTTTGGATCGCCAACTATTCTTAAACCTTCTAAATTAATTGGTTTTATAAGCTTTGAGCTTTTAATATCTAATCTAGGTATTAATCTGTAGGGAGTCATTAATTCTCTTCATGCCAAACAGCATGCTTTAGTTTCCACTGCCCTTTATTTTTTTCCCATAAATGTGGTAATCTGTATTCATCTATTTTTTCATAAAATTGCTTTTCAGTTATATTCATATGAATTAACCAATCATTAAAATATTTTTTAGGAAACTCTCCATCATATTTCTTGACAAGTGATATTGCTTCTTTTCTTGTTATAATTTTATTACGAACCTCTAAAGCTGCATCCTCAGTAGCTCTACCCCTTCCGCTTTTTATAAACCAAGTATAATAATGAAGGCCATCTAATTTATCGTCTAAACTTTGGTATTTAGTATATGTGCCTTCTGATCGACCATCAGGATTTACCTCGAATCCCGTTTTCTCCTTAGCAAAATAATAATTTTCTTGGGGGTTATAATTTAAGAAATCAGTTATGTGTAGGATCTTAAGATTTGCCTCATTCATTTCACTTTTTTTAATAGGCAAGAAGGCGTTAAAATCACTTTTATTCAATTTATGTCTATCACAAATTTCATCAACCGAAACACCGCCAAGAAAAATTTTTTCATCATCTTCAGCATAATGGTGTTTCATAATTTTGTGATCTTTTTTATCTTTTAGGTCGTCCTTATTTATCTTTCCTATAAATTTTTCAGCCATACCATCTCCATATACAATAAGTTTTATCTTTTTTGAGTGTGCAAATCTGGAAGCAAGAGAATTTTGTCCTAAAACAAAAGGTTGAAATGGATGAAGTAAATTTAAAAATGCCAATCTAGTTAAAAGGCCATGAATTTTTTTATTCGGTGTAAATAAAAAATTATCAAATCCATAATCAATCCAAGAATTATAATTCTTTTTCCCTACATCAGTATAAATTCCAGGTGCCCAAGTTACCGTTATTGGATGCATGTTGTATTTTTCTTTTAAAATTATAGACACCCAAATACTGTCTTTACCTCCACTGCCTGGTACAACTACATCATAACTGCCATCTTGAGATCTGTGTTGATCTAAAATATCTTTCAGCTCTTTTTCTTTTAGATTCCAATCAAATTTTTCTTTTCTTTCAAAATATTTGCATGATAAACAAATACCGTCTTCATCAAAAAGAGCTGTATCCTTTTTTTCACCTTCGACCATTTTATGTTGCACAGAGCTGACAAATCTTTGGTTAGACTCTACGCAATTCTTACAAAATTTTACTTCTGTTGGTGAACCAAATTTAGATCTTTCCATTTTTTTTCCTTTTAGAATAAGATTTTTTATCTCTAGCGCTTAAACTCAAATTTTTTCTTGCATAAAAAATGTGTTTAAAAATATTTTGGATATAATTTAACATCATGACTATTACAAAAACGTAATAAAACTTGCTCAATAAATTTAAATTGTTGATTAAGAAAGGCAAAATTAAAATGAAAATTTGTTGAAAATCACTGCAGAGAAAGCCTATTCTTTTTGCAACATTTTTTCTTAAGTAAGGAGTGATTTTTGTTCGATTTTCCTCATTAGACCACCTAACTAAAGAAGAATATTTATCATGTATACATGAACTAAAAACTGCAAATATGGAAACAATATAACCAGCTATTAAGATGTTTTTATCATCATACAAATTAAAAATAAAATAACTTAAAGATATAAACAAGAAACATTCAAAAAATATATCAAGTATGGAATCGAGTAATCTTCCATAAAAAGTCGACAATTTATTAAATCTTGCAACGGAGCCATCTGAAAAATCTAGAATACGAAACAAGAAATAAAAAAAAATTCCCCAAATAAATAAGTTATTATCTAAAGATAAAAAGCAATAAATTGTAATTAAGGAAATTAAAAAATTTATTCCTGTAACTAAATTAGGCTTAATTTTTAAGATTATAAAGAATGGGGTAAAAAAATAGGATACGTAACTAAGCAAAACTAAAGAAGCTGCCTCGGTTTTAAAAGTATACAAATTTTTATCTCTCTGAACCGTTGTTTTAAATATATCTAAATAATTTTTATACATGTTATTTGATTAGTTTTATTGCTTCGTTTACTGAACAAACATTTTTTTCAATTTCGAAAGATCTTTCGTTTGTAAGAATTTTTTTAGCTGCTTCAGTCATGGCTGGATAAGAAGCTCTCAACATATGATTTGCATATATTACAACTTTAAAGCCATTTTTAATTAACTCTACTTCTTTTGTTTTTGAATAAGTTGATGGAACACAAACTAATGGAATGTAATATTTTGAATTCTTAAAACTTTTTGAAAATGAAAAAATTTCTTTAGGAGTTTTTTCTTTGCTGTGAATTAAAATCATGTCAGCTCCAGCTTTTGAGTAAGCTTCCGCTCTTTTTAAAGCATCTTTTAATCCCTTTCCAAGTATAAAACTTTCTATCCTAGCAATAATAAAAAAATCTTTAGATATTCTTTTTTTACATGCTGCTTGTATTTTTTTTGAAAAGTTGCTTATTGTGTCTTGTTTTACACCTTTTTGATTCCTAAATAGTGAATTTTTTTTTAATCCAATTTTATCTTCTAGAACAATAGCAGAAACACCTGCTCTTTCTAATGTATTGATAAGAAACGGTAAGTGTTCTAGTCTACCTCCGTTATCGCCATCGAATATTATTGGTTTTGTTGTAACATCTAATATTTCATTCAATCCATATATTCTTGATGAATAATCTACTGATTGGCTGTCTGGCTTACCTCTCACCGTTGAATCTGTTAAACTTGAAGACCACATCCCATCAAACTCTGTAAATTTATTTTTACTTTTTACATTTAATTCTTCAATTATTAAACCAGACAAAGGACTATGTGCTTCTAAAACTCTGACTATTTTTTTTGAGTTAATTAATCTTCTAAGTCTAGACTTACGAGTATCTGGTGTAACTCCTTCTTCTAAAATTTTTTTTTTTATTTCAGATGAAGAAATATTTTTAGTATACTTGACTTCAATTAGTCTTCCGTTCCATGATTTTAAAGTTTTAATAACTTGACTTCGAGTTTTTTTTTGAACACCTTCTCTCCAATCATCACCGTGCACCACAAAGTTAGGCTTATAAATCTTTAAGTTTTTTGTGTAATCAAGGGTATGTTGGGGAACAACTTTTGAAACATATTTTACATTTTCAATAATATATTTTCTTTTATCATAGTTGAAGTAAGGCAAGCCTTTATAGGAAGCTATTGCGTTATCAGTAAGCAAACCCACTATAACCTCACCAAATTTTGATGCTTTTTTTAAAATATTGATATGGCCTTCGTGCAGCACATCAACTGAAAAAGCAGTATAAACAATTTTTTTTTTCATTTGGCTAATTTCCTAGCTAGAATTAAATCTTTTGCAGTATTGATATTGAGCCAGTTAAATCTTTGATTGTTTAGAACATAAGCTCTTTTCTTTGATAAATAATCACTTAAAGGAAATTCCCAAGTAATATTCTTTGTATTTAATTTAAAATATTTATCTAAAAACTTTAGAAATCCGACATAATAACTTGGAGAAATTTTGTTTATACATATTATTTGTTGGTTGCATGTTTTTAATTTTTTATACAAATCAATTTTTTCAACTTTCATATCTTTATTTATTTTTGCAACAAAATTATTATCTTTTAATTTTTTATTATTTACCTTTTTAACTCCAATGATATTTTTTCTTTTACTTAACAAAATATTGTCTAAAAAATTGATGTCGAAAATAATATCGGCATGAATCATCAATATTGGTTTTTTTTTAAATTTAAGCCAAATGTCTTTAAATTTATAAAAACTATAAACAGATCCTGTATTCACAAAGTCTTTTATTTTTTTATACCTTATCTTTAAATTTTTTATCTTTAAAAGCTCCTTAAGAATAAGTTTATGTTTAAAGCCCACTATAATGTTAAGTTCTGCTAATCCACGTAGTTGAAGTTTTGTAATTATATTTTTAAGTATAGTTTCGTTATCAATTTTTAGAAGTGACTTTGGTTTTTTTTTTCCAAGTTTTCCCATTCTAGATCCTGTTCCGGCAGCTAAAATTACAACAGAATAGTTTTTCAATAGCTTATTTAATTTAACCATATTCTGTATAAATTTCTTTGAGGTTTTTTGCTTTTTAAATTTATTGTAAAGGCAGTTCTACCATGTGCCAAAACGTGGTTATTTAGTAATATTAAATCACCACGATTTAATTTTAGTTTTTTTGAAAATTTTTTTGAGGTAAGTAACTTATCTAAATAATTAAGAGCTTCTTTAAATTTTTGAGATAAATTTTTATTTTTTATCTCATATCCTTTTTCAATATAGTCCCGAAGATATCTAAAAATAAATGTTTTATTATTAACAAAAAAAATTGGTTTTTTAAAAATATTTTTATTTTTAAAATTGAATCCTCTTCTCTCAAACAAAAATTTTGATCTTAGAATTTTTAAATATTTTGGTTTATTTTTTTTAAGAAACTCGTAAATCCTTTTTGTATCTGCAACTATTGTATCCCCTCCTTTAACTTTGTTAATTTCACAAGCCATCATTAAATATTTTGGTGGTTTAGAAAGTTGAGGTCCATCAGAATGGATTGATCCACCTAGATTGGTTTCATGATATCTTAAAACAGATTTTATTTTTTTTCTTTCTTTTTTAAGAAGGTCAATTTTTTTTAAGTTGGCTTTTATTTCTAAAATTTGATCTTTATTTTTATTTTGTGGACATATTTTTCCAAGTTTTTTTGCATGTTTTATAAAAGAATACTTTAAATTTTTTCCTGTATCCTGTTTACTTTTAACCACTACAAAGTAAGGAGATGAATTTAATTTTTTTTTAAGAAATTGGTTTTGCATTATGATGTTCAATTATTGAACAAACGTAACATCTTGTAAAATCAATGTAAAGCACTATTAAACAAAGATATTTATTTATTTTAAGACAATAAAATATTTGAAATATCACTTTTCTTTAATTTTATTGGATTATTTTTTAATCTTAATTCATTAACACCACTTAATATTTTATTTTTATTTTTTTTAATATCTATATTTAATTTCTTAAAATCATCTTCTAAATTTGCTTTTTTTTTAAGGTGGCTTAAAAAATAATCTAGTTCACTTATTGTTTTGGTTTTTGTTAGTGAAAATAATGTTTCATATCTTTTTTTCAAATTAAAGCCTACATCTGCATAATCTAGTTTGCTATAATTAAAAATTAGAAATTTATTAAGTGTTAAACCGACAGCATGACCATGGTTTATATTGAAATAACTTGTAAACGGGTAGGATAATGCATGAGGAGCCGTTGTTTTAGAAATATTAATAGCTTTACCTGATAAGTTTGCAGCAAGACACATATTAACTGTATTTGAATAATTCGGACTTTTTAGAAAATTAATAAAATTTTTTAAAGATAATTTTAATGACCTCTTTGCGTAATTTACACTTGTTTTATTAGACTTCATTGAAATAAGAGATTCTATAGCCTGAGAAATAGCATCAAATCCAGAAGAAGATTTTATTGTTTGTTTTAATTTATAAATTAGACTAGGTACTAAGAAAAAATTATCTGGAATAAGCTGAGGACTTTCGAAAGAAAATTTTTTATTATTAATATATATAACTGAATTACTTGTTACTTCTGCACCAGAACCAGCTGTGGTCGGTACGACACAAAGCTCGTATCTTTTAAAATATTTTACCTTACCTAAGAAAATATTTCTAAAATTAATCTCTTGCAAATTTACACAAGAAACAACTTTTGAATAATCTATTACTGCACCTCCTCCTAAAGCTAGGATTAAATCTGGCTTGAATTTATTTGCTACAAAAACAATTTTTTTAAGCTCTTTAATTTCTGGAATATATGATTTTTTAAAAAAAAATTTAGTTTTTTTTAACTCGAGAATTTTACCAATTATTCTTGCAGCTCCTGATTTAAAAAATGAATTTTTACCAGTTATAATTAAAATCTTTTTATATTTTTTTTTCAATAAAAATTTATTTAATTCCAAAATTGAATTATCTTTATTCATATAATTAATTCATAAAATTTTTTTTTATTTTAATAAAATTCCTTGGTCTTTTGAGTTTATTTAATGATCCTGATTTTATCAAAACCTCAATTAATGACGGGCCGTTTAATTTTAAAAATTTTTTAAAGTTTAGTTTTAATTGTTTAATATTTTTAATTATAAAAACATTTTTATAACCTAAGCTTTTACCTATCTTTGTAAATTGCATATTTTCAGCATAAGTTCTCTGTCCTCCAACGGACTCGTGTTCAAAATTATTTAGAATTATATGCTTTAAATTTTTATTTCCAAAAATTCCTCCAGTCCTCATTGATCCAAGGTGCATAAGTATTGATCCGTCTCCATCAAGACATATTACTTCACAATTCTTACTTAAGCTATATCCTAGTGAGACCGATAAGGAATGACCCATGCCGCCAACCATATAAAAATCCTTGCCATTATTTAAATTTTCATTTTTTCTTATTTGATATAATTCCCTAGATGTGAAACCAGTTGTTGAAATAATTTTTGAATTTTTTTTAATTATTTTAAGTAAAGAATTTATTAATATTTCTCTACTAATACTTAATGATTTTAGTTTTTTAATTCTAGGAACTTTCTTTTCACCTTTTAAAGTTTTATTTTCAACTAAAATAGCTACTGCTCTTTTATTGGTTTTAGAAAATTTAATAAGAGCTTTAATTTTTTTAAGGTCTGTATCATTTCTTAAAATTATAAATTTAATACCTAATAATTTAAGAATCTCTCTTGTAATTTTTCCTTTTAAATTGTGTTGAGGCTCATCTTTTTCAACATATGGAGAGCCTCGCCAACCAATTAATAGTAGCAATGGTATTGAATAAACTTTTTGATGAGCAATAGATATTAAAGGATTTATTGCATTACTTAAACCTGAGTTTTGCATATAAACACATGGTATTTCCTTAGTAGCTAAATAGTGACCAATAGCAATTGAAGTTGCGCTTCCTTCGTTGAAAGATTCTATATGATTCTTAGAGTTTAATTTTTCTAATCTAAATAAAAATTTTTTTAATACACTGTCAGGAACACCTGTGAAAAACTTAATTTTATTTTTTTTAAGTGTCTGAAAAAATTTTTCTACTTTAATCATGATTTTTTATAACACTAAATTATCTGGCTGCAATGGAACTCCTAATCTGCCAAGATTATTTAATAATATCCTATTATTTAAATCAAATTTTATAATTTTATCTAATTGAATTTTATCTAATAATTTTAGCCATTCCTCGTTATTAACTTTTAAAATAAAATTTAATTTTTCTATAATTTTTTTTTCATCATAATGGCTAACCCAAAATTCTCCTTCATTGTTTAGTTCTAAAGGAAAACCAAACTTTGAAGGCATATAAAATTCTTTGGTCTTTTCATTAAGTATATAATTTTTTTCTGAATATTCCTTCGAAAAAGCTCCTAGTGGAAAAACTGCAACTTTTTTTTTTCTACTTAAAGCTTCATAGCCAAGCGTAGAATCGATGAAAACTACAAACTCTGATTTCATAACCTTACTATAAGCATAATAATCTCCATCTGAATTAAGTGATTTTCTTGGGCAATAACTCCATCCTTTTAGACCTAATATATTTTCATACTCTTTTTTTCCCTCCAAATCGCTCTCTAAAACTCTTGTTGATACTAAAAATTTAAGATTGTGTTTTTGACAATAATTTTTTAATAGTTTTAAAATTTGTTTTTCAATTTCAGGAAAAATTCTGTTACTTTTTACCTGAGAAACAAATATTAAAGTATTTTTTTCAAATATATTTTCAAAGTTGAATCTATTGTTAGCTATACTGCCAATACTATAAGTTTTTCCTTTGATGTTATTAGAAAATATTTTTGCAGTTTCCTCTCCATAAAGATACATTTCATCCACATAAAAATCACCGTTTTTTTTGTCAAAATTTTTAAAATATTCTTTGATAGTTTTTCCCCATTGAATAAGAATTGTTTTTGGATTTTTTAAATTTTTTTTGATCTCATAAAAATATTTGTTATCACATCTATAAGTGATAACAAATTTTGGATTTACCCTGTTTAAATATTGGAATAAGTAATTTTTTTTTAAATTATTAAAACCTTTAATAAAAATCGTTTTTAATAGTATATATAAATTAAATTCTTCATTTCGAGTACTCAATATTAAACACTTTTCTTTTTCGAGAAATGATAATTGATCAAATCCATGGTCGAAGATTACTATCTCTTTATTTGGGGGAGGAGAGAATATCCATTTTGACTTAAAAATTATTTTTAAAAAATGATAAAATTTATTATTATTCATAATTTTCAAGATCTATAATTTTGTCACAATTTTCTAATGCTGATTTTCGGTGTGAAACAAATATAATTGTTTTATCTCCCTTTAGTTTGTCTAAACATTTAAGAAATTCTCTTTCCGTCTCAATGTCTAGCGCACTTGTTGATTCATCTAATAAAATAACTTCTGGATCTCTATATAACTCTCTAGCTATTCCTATCCTTTGTATTTGACCTCCAGATAGAGTAACTCCTCTCTCTCCTACTTCTGTTTCAAAATTATTTTGCAAAGAGGAAATAAAATTAAATATTTGTGCTTTTTTAGCTGCTTCAATAAGTTTTGCATTTTCCATCTCATTTTCTGGAACACCAAAAGCAATATTGCTTTTAATAGTTTCGTCCAGTAAATTTGTAGACTGAGAGACATACCCTAAATTATTTTGCCAACCTTTAATTGAGCTATTAATTTCTTTACCATCAATTAGTATTTTTCCTGTTGATGGAAAAATTAGTCCCATAATTAAATCTAATATGGTGGATTTGCCTTCTCCACTTTTACCAATTATTCCAATAAATTCTCCTTTTTTAATGTTGAGAGAAAAATTTTTAATTACTGGATTAGATTTTCCTGGGTATGTGTAAGATATATTCTCAATTTTAATTTCTTTTTTTAAATTAATTTTTTCAAGTTTATTATATTGATTGCTATTATCTTCTTTTTTATAATTTGAAATGTTTGGCAAAACTTTATCGATGCTTGGTTTTAAAAAATTTATTTGTTGTACAGAACTAATTATTCTTGTAACGCTGGGAAGTGATCTAAACGCAGCAACTGTATAAATACCTATGGTGGTTATTAAACTACTTTTAGTAACTTCATTTAAATCCAATAAATAAATTACAAACGATATAGAAACAATGAATATAATCTCAAAAAAAATTTTTGGTAACTCAAGGATAGTGCCAGATTTGTATGCACTTTTTGAATAATTATCTATTACTTCATTATACTTATTTATAAAATTTTCTTCTACTGATTTAAGTTTTATATCTTTAATAGAAAAAAAAATTTGTTGTAAACTTTTCAATTGTCCAATTGATGCTACAATCCTTGTTTCACCAAGGCTTTTTACCTTGTTTTTTGTAAGATAACTAATTGATATTGAAGAAATTAAAATTATAAGACTTATAGCAATCGTTGAGGTCAAATCAAAGACAAGTAAAAAAATAAATATTGCAATCAAAATTACTCCTTCAGACACAATTTTTAGATATTCATTGAGACAACTGATGTAATTTCTACTTTCCAAGTAAGTGCTATTAATCAATTCTGTTGAATTATTTTTAAAATAAAAGTCTATACTTTTAGATACAAATTGCTTTAACATTATTGTTGATATGATTTTATACGCATTCCAAATAAACTTATTCCTCCAAAAATAAAAGAAAATTAGTATCAGGTTTTTTATTATATAAATCGCAATTAAAATTGTTAAAGAAAGCACAAGTATATTTGAAAAATTTGTAAAGTTTAATAATTCACTTATTTTATGAATATATTTGATGTTACTGGTTTGATTGTTTGTTAATGAGTCTAAAATTGGTATAATTAAAGTTATTCCAAAAATTTCTAGTACAGTTGTTAAAACTAAAAAAATCACAAATATAATAGACTTTTTTTTAAATTCTTGAGGTAAGTTGTTATAAATTAGAAAAAAATTTTTAATCACTATTGATAAATTTATTTAAACTTTAAAGAATTGTTTCCATTCTTTTGCATGTTTGTATCCATGAACAGTTCCATTAGCATTACAATCAGAGCAAGGTTTGTTTTTTCTTTTACCTGATAAAAGATCTTTCCTATATTTTCTATAAATACTGCCGTTCCAAATATCAAAAAATTCTGCTTGCATTACGTTTCCCATGGGAACTCTTCTTTGCCAATCATGGCAGCAAAGATATATATCGCCATTCCACTCAATGACTGAGGTGTATGCAGGATAAAAACATTGTTTATTTAAATCTACTTTTGGCTGATTGCCTGCATTATTAGTTCCTGCTCTGTTAGTCAATAGCAAGCCAAAGTTATCTTCGTCTTGATACCAGGTGTTTCTTAAAACTACAAAGTCTTCTGGCACACCTGAATCTTCCGACATTTTTTTAAATTTTTTAATTTGATGTTCGCCGTCATACATGCTTACAATTAATTTACTTAAATTCGCATCATAAAAATTCTTAATTTTTTTCGGAGATAATGTGTCTCCATTAGTTATTAATTCAACTGCTCCTAAAATTGAAAGTCTATAAATCATATCGTGTAAATCATGATGTAGTGTGGGCTCTCCATATCCGCTTAAACAGAAAGCTCCTTGAAAGTTTATTTTTTCAAGATCTTTACAAAGTTTATCTACTAATTTGAAATTCATTTTCTGATAACTATTTGGAGCGATGCTTGGGTCTGATTTTGGACAAAAAGAACAGGATCTATTACAAGCATCAATTACATTTAGTTCTATCCAACTGGGTATCGCCACACCATTATAAAATTGGGGGTCTCTATCAAGTATTCTTACTTTACGCTCTATATTTTTTAACCTTGTAGAAGTCGGCTGCCAATTCCTTAAAATATCTTTTGTCATTTTTTACTATCAGCCTTCTTTAAATCTGCTCTTAACTCCTTTTTAAGCTCTTCATATTCTCTCATTTTCCTCTTCATAAAATTAATTGTAAGTTTAGTTCTCTCAGCAACACCTTTTGGAGTTAAAACATACTGCATATATTGCAGTTTATTTTTTTGATTATGGAAGTTTTTAATCTTTACCAAACCCTTTTTTTTAAGAGAATTTAAAATATAGTTGAGCTTACCAAGACTAAATCCAAGGTCCTCCGCTAACTGTCGTTGTGATGTTTGAGGAGATTTTTTAATTTTTCTTAGAAGTTCAAGATATTCTGAGCTGTATTTATTATCCATCGGTAAATTAATATCGTTCAATTAATGAACAGTAAAGAAAAAAATAGAAATCTAAAGAAAATGAGCTATTTTTAACTATTTGCAATAGTCATTTTGATAGGCTAATCATGGACATTGAGTATACAGATTTCATTTTGATGAAAGCAGTTTTTAACATGATAAATTAAACTATGTACGATTTTCATTTTGATAGTAAAAAAAAAATAATTAGAAATCCTGAAAGATTTTTAATATTTGTAAAAAAACTTTTACCAAGGTGGTTAAATGGAATTCCAGATAGTGAATGTTTGGCAATATTTAAAATTTTACAAAAAAGAAAAATAAAAAAAAATGTGGTGCCTATAGAAACAGGATGTGGAGCCAGCACACTAGCTCTTTTTTTACATTGTTCATTGAATAAAACAAAGTTTTTTTCTTGGGACACCAACGGTAGCAAAGGGTCCTATTTAAGAAATATAATAAATGAAGCAATCTGCCAACCACTTGATGTCAATGTAAATCAAATTTGGAAATTTATTCCATATTTTAGCACAGATAAATACATAGGAATTAGCATGTTAAAAGAACTGAAATTAAAATCAGATTTTTGTTTTTTTGATACTGCGCATACGCTTAATCAATTAATTTCAGAAATTAATGATTTTGAAAAAATAACTCACAGAAATTTTTATATAGCTTTAGATGATGCTTATTATAATAAAAGAAAAATTAATTTTACCTATTTAAATATAATTAGAACTAAAATGAAATTAGCTAGGCTGAGAGAGCCAAAAAGCAACATTTGTAAGCCTTTTTTTCAAGAAATTGAAAGATACCTAAAAAATAAATATAAAAAAGTAAAAAAAGTTAACGATTATTATAAATTGAATTATAAAAAAGATGACTGGTTTAATTATTATAAAGAAGTCAAAGATTTTGGTGTGAGTGATTATGATAAAAATTTTTCTAAAAAAGATTTTAATTCAAGATCTTCTAGATTCATTCATAGATTTGATGCCTTTCATATTACAAAATAAATAAAAATGTTAAAATCTCCATTCAAAAAAAGAAAACCTGAAGACTTTAAAATTTTAATCAAGAATTTAAAATCAGATGGTTTAGATCTTCACGATTAGTATTAGTGAATAAAAAAAGCCCGCAATTTCTTGCGAGCTTTTTCTGTTTAATGTAAAAATGATATCAATTATTATTTGGTGTTTGCTTTAACTAAAAATTTTTTTCAGTGCATAAATCAAGCCAATTGAGCTATTAGTACTGGTCAGCTACACGCGTTGCCGCGCTTCCACATCCAGCCTATCAAC
>MDTB01156465.1_pt1 | contig 27610 bp, 10 predicted proteins | sample 811161 | NCBI WGS metagenome assembly MDTB01 (sample SAMN05326650, study PRJNA326480) | marine metagenome | isolation source: seawater | place: Mediterranean Sea | collected 2009
AACAATGGAGAATGACGGGTACCTGCGAATCCTGACCCTCCCACTGGCGGCCGCACTCGCGGCGTCTTTCGGAAGGGTCCTTTCTGTTTCAGAACTCGGCATACCAAGCCATTTTAAGACCGGAGTGTTTTCAATTCTTTTCTTAGCAATTTCAGCCATCCCTGAGCTTGCTCCGGAATTACTAGAAATTGACACCATTGTTACCTTCACATTCACATCCGTCGGAATAGCCACAATGATGCTGGTTAATTCGAACAGGAGGGAGGAGGCTAACTTACTGCTGGTAGCAGTAGTCGGATTCTTCCTATCAGCATCCTTGGCGGCATCCACAGATTTCGGATCAGAATCATGGGCTGGTACAGATGAGGAAATGATTGACGCAGTCAGATCTTCCATGGCTTCAATTTTATTTGCGTTCTGGGCTTCTTCAATATCACTCGGCTTGATGGTCGTGCTTGGAATGAGGGGAACATTAGACACGGCTGGAGAGGGGAAGCTATTCTCCGGAATCCCCTCATTCGAAATTGAGAATGATTCATCCAGAAAGATGATGTCGGTTTTGGCAGTTGTATTTGCGGTCCAATTTATTCCGCTTGTATGGCTATGCTCGATATCCGGAGACACCATTGTAGTGGACGGGGAGGTCGTCTCAAATGCCCTGCTAAAGTACTCCGAACACCAGTATCTAGGCTCGGTATGGGCTCTGATGACGGCCTTGGTGATATTCGTGTGGGCATTCTTCCGATCTGAGAGATGGCAGGTTATGGCCGCTTTGGTAGCTGTAAATTGGGTTCTTTACTCAGCGGCAAGATTAGTCGAGATCGGTAATCCATTGGGCATTGAAGTACTTCCCGCAAGCTCCGGTGACAGTACTTCCGCAGCCGCTTGGTTCTTCCTGATCTTCTGGTCCAATGTAGCGACCTACATCCTTTCGATTAGAGGATACTTCGGAGATACGGCACCCCTCAGGGAGCATAGCGCCATGAGAACATGGTGGAATGCGAACTACTACGGAATAATGATCTCTCTGGCTTTGTTTACCTCTCTGGCAATCAGGACTGGTTGGAACGTACTTCCAGCGATGAATGCCACAGGGACTCAGTTGTGGGACATGACCGGAGGCTCCGATCCGTGGTATATGAAGAGGGTAATCGATTACGTAGTAGCCGAGAGGAGCCACTTCATATTCGACTCTGATCGCTCATATCCAATGGGTGTGATCAATCCTAGGCCACCATTTTTCTCGTGGTCCCTTGCTCTTGGTGGATTGGGACTTAATTGGCTCACAGGATTATCTCAGAACCAGATGGTCTGGTGGAGCGTATCTGCCATGCCAGCAGTTTACGGCGCCCTAATCGTACTTCCACTGGCTGGAATTGCAAGGAGGGTACACAGTGATTTCGCTGGAGTCGTCACAGCGTGGCTAATCGCCCTCATGCCAGGGCACATCGGCCACTCCACATTTGCACTGGCTGACCACGACTCTTTCGCACTGCTGTTCATCTCGATGGCGTTCTACTTTTGGGTAAGGGCCGTTGAAGGAATAAGAGATGAAAGACTGTTCAACGAGACCAGTAGAAATCCATTGTACCTCATAGCCGGAATAAGGGAGATGTGGAAGAGGAATCCGAAGGTAATGTCCTGCGCCACACTATCTGGTATTTCGTTCGCTACCGTAGCATTGGGATGGAAGGGATTCGTGTACGGCCCGGGAATCCTATTCCTAGCTTTCTCCGTACAGGCGTTCCTCAATCTCTTCAGAGGTAGGGATAGCCTCCCGATCACGGCTGCCTCCTTACAGATGCTCTTCACTGCATTCGTGATTCCGCTGCCTTTCTACATGTGGCCCGGATTGAATCTTCTTTTCGATCCCAGTGGTTTCCAACCAATGTTCTACATCATCGGATTCACATTTGCTTTGGGGTGGGTGACCTGTTCATTCAGGGACAAGCCCTGGCTTCTGGTAGTCGGTAGCGGAACTGCCCTCTTCGGCGCAATCCTGCTCTCACTCTACGTCCTACAGGCACTTAACTATTACAACGGATGGGACATTCTATTCACAGGAGGATTCTACTTTTCCAAGAATAAAATATTCGGCACCATCGGTGAAGCACAGGCCCCGAGTAGGGGGGTTCTATTCGCTTCTTATGGTCCGGTAGTGTCCATAATTGCCATCTCCTGTGCAATATATCTAATCTGGAGAGGAGCGAGGAAAAACCGCCAAAGCCACCTCCTGCTAGGATCATGGACAATAGTCGCTGCTTACATGGCTTGGAGCGCTGGTAGATTCATTTTCAACGCAACACCTGCAATGGCAGTTGTCGGCGGACTCGGGATTGCAATTCTCTGGAATGCAGCAAATCCCGCAGATTTCCTCAAGGAATATCGCAGAGCTGGAATCGGGAACCCTTCTGCTAGGAGGAGATCGACATTTACAGCATCTAGAAGGCATCCTGGAATACCTGCTCTCATGATGGTTTTCTTGCTAGTTGCAAGTCAGCACGCAACTTATGGCATAGATTCTGGGATTCCTCGAGGGGAAGAGGCGGCTACCGACGTCGATCAGGCTATCTACGAAATAGCACCAGACTTCCTGCGTTGGTCCATTGGAGATTTCTCAATACTTCAGGACGAAGAATATGATCCCGATTCAGGGATGCTAAGGTATATGGGGACCTTCGGCCCAGGTTTCAATGGTGCAGATTGGAATACTGCATATCAATGGCTTTCTGAACAAGATACAGAAGTCGGCTTCAGTGAGAGGCCTGCCTTTGTCTCATGGTGGGACTATGGTTTCCAGGCTCTCACACAGGGACAGCATCCAACTGTCGCTGATAACTTCCAATCGGGAATTCCCCACAGTGGTGGAATGCTACTGTCACAGGGCCAAGAGGACACTCTAGCAATGTTCATCGCTACTCTGACCCAGGGAGATATGAGATCAAACTCTGGAGAGATGACATCCGAGTATCAATCAGTATTTCTAGAAAATATGGAAGAATCCCAATTAGATGAGTTCCAAACTATCATGTCCATCGGCGTGGGAGACTCCCAATTAGTAATCCAGAGATCTATGCGAGTGGTCGCTAATGATGGATCGGTGGACTTGCTCAGAGGGTTCCAGCTAGATGAAAATGGAATCCCGTCCTCCGATGAATCATGGGCAGTATACTTTGATACAGAGCCGTATATGGAAGAATCTAACGAATCAACAGCGAAATCATCCTTCGATGAGGCTAGAGGAAGGGCGAGTGAGTACGATGAAGAAACTACTTACTACATGATCGGAAACTACAGGTATACAAGTGATCTAATCGAGGACTTTGATGATGTATCCACAGGACTCCATAGGCAGAACTCCAAACTAGCGATGGCAAGGGCTTTCCTAGTTCAGGCTTTCAGCATGGAAGAATTGGTAGACCTATATCATCAGATTACAACAGAGGTATTCTATGATGTGCAAGACTACGAAGCCGGCCTCGGCGTCACCACGGAGAGGAACAATGATATCAGATATTTTGCAGTTGATAACAGACTCTACCCATTGGGTGGCTCATATTATGCCGACTACAACTACCACAGGGGACAGACCACAGGAATCTTCCACGCGCCAACAGGATTATCTGGGCTGGATCTCGACGACTACATCTCCACTCTTTATCAGACCCAGAGGGGCGTAGACGGTCCGATAATTCTCAGGACTGCCGATGAATATGAGCAGGAATATCTCAATGATATAGTCAGACAGCAGTCAGGTGCCGCAGCCGACGCTAGCGAAATGATACAGATGGTAGACATCGATTACAACCATCAGGACGCTTTCTTCGACACAATGGTTGCTAGGACATACGTCGGATATGGGTCTTCTTCTCTGGGCCTTCCCGGTGACGCGTCACAACCAGCGCCTCATTTCTATATGTACGGGACTCCAGGATCATACCTCGAGCCCGGTATCCCTATGCCAGGGGCTATGATGAATCATATGGTCCTAGCGAACTGGTACGAACTTCCTTGTGAACTGAACCAAGATGGAGAGAAGATAGATGAAAGTTGCAACGATCCTACCATAGGGTCTGCGAACACACAAGTCAAGATTCTAAAGTACTACAGCGGAGCCACCCTTTCTGGAACCGTGGAACTAGAGGGATTAGGTCCCGTTCCCAACGCAAGGCTCCTAATCGAACGAGATGCTTTCAGCGGGGAAGAAGTCGCCGATGAGATGACAGGGATGGTGACAGATAGAGACCCTAGAACGTACTGGATTCCAATCGGAACCACGGATGCAGACGAGAACGGAACGTTCGAGTTTACCGTACCCGCTGGGAAAATCAAGGTTACTGCATTCTTCGGAGAGCCCAACCTAGAACAGGCCAGATCAACAATGATGACAGGTACTTACAGTATGACTGAGATCCTCACAGAAGAGAACGAAGAATCCAGGGAGCTGAATCCCGTAACAGGAATTCTGGGCAATGTCTCAGGCTCCACATGGCTAACAGAGGAGATCGTAAATATTTCAGCATTCGATGGCCATTCAAATGGTGAGGAAATAATTGAGATATCGCTATCTGTCGAGTCCGCCCAAGCTACCGGACAACTAGTCTGGGCATCTATCGAAGAGTACGATGGAACTGCTATCACAGGATCCGCGGTAGAACTGGTCCCACAATGGGACGAGATTGATATCTCTCCTTACTATGCCTCTACTTCGGATGGTGAAGTTTCCGGAGAGGATCTCTCATTCAATGGAATCGGCGAAGTTGAGTTCACAGGACAGGGAACGGTCCAGACAACATCGATCTCAACCATCACAGATTTCACTGGAAACTACACACAGGAGATTAAGCATAATCATTCGCTTGTCGGGGAGGGAATGTTCGAAGGGAGGGGTTCTCTCAGCGGCATAATCAACTTCAATCCAGATGAAGACTCACAAATCGTAGAATGTGGGGCAAATGAAACTATGCCAGAAAACCTCTCGTTCTGTGAGCTATTGTCAGGGGACCTCTTGATCGATGGGTCTGTAAACGCTACTGGAAGGTTCACTTCTAATGGGTCAACAGAATTTACCCAGAAGCTCAACCACTCTTCTCTAGTTGGATCAGGAATCTTTGAGACCGATACTTCCGAGGATTTAGATCACTATGGGACAATAAACGGTACTGGAAAATTCTCCGGTGATGGAATATTCAGCGGACCTATGGTTCAAGCAGGAACGTTCCATCTTAGAGACATGATTCCTGGAGTATACTCTGTAACCGCAATTCTTGATGACGGGACCCGAGTTAAGATAGATGACTCATTCACCGTTCCATCCGCCGTGAATCAGGTACAGAAGATTGACATCCAAGGTAGTCTGATCGGTGGGAAGCTAATCGACTCGTCAGGCGAAGTAGTTGACGGCTATGCAGCTTTACTAGATGACTCCTCAGAGTTTGAGGATGCAACATCCGACTGCGCCAACTACGGGTACGCTCCATGCAGGATGTATCCGGATGAAATAGGGGACTACGGGACCGGGCCTCTTCCTCCTGGTAATTATTCCGTGGCTATCGATGTAGACCAGGATGGATTCTTCGAGATAATTGAAGAGTTCCCATTCGATTCAAAGATTTATGCTAACGCGTTGGTCACATCTCCTATTCCAGAGATGTTCGATCTCAGTTTTGAAATGATCAATGAAGGCTCGAATGTCCCCGATCTAAACGTTTCGCTTTCCCATGTAGATGGAGAATCTATGCCTGTCAGTGCGACTTATTCACTAGAAGATGAAGAATACCAAGTTGAGCTTACTCCGGGTCAATGGATAGTAGAATATGCTCTATCTGACTCCAAGCAGCTCTGGGAAGAATTCGAAGTTTCATCCGATATGAGTATGCAATTTGAATTCGTTACTAGTGTAGAAGTTTCAGGAACGGTATATTACGAGGAGAATTCTTCAGCGGTATTCAATCCAGATGATGGGAAGGTCATTGGAGCTGATACCTTGATTAGCTTCGTATGGGATGGATTCTCCACTACTGCTACTACTAACGAATCGGGAAAGTTCACTGTAACTCTCCCAGAAGGAGCAGTGGTTGATGCTACAGTCGAGGGACTCATAGCTGGCTTAGTCAATGGTACTAAGTTTGCCGTCTCTCAGAATATGGACGAAATTGTAATGGTAGCTACTCCTGGAACTACTGTTTTCGGACTAGTTAGCATGTCAAGAGCGAACAACCTTTACACGTCAGAATTAGCAGGTTGGCAGCAGTTAACAGTATCTGCTCAAAACGACAACTACGACGTTATATGGAGAAAATTGGTAGATGATTTTGGAAAGTTCGAGATGATTCTACCAAACGGAGAATGGTCATTCGAGATAGAAGACTCAGATATCACCTACTCTCCGGTGACCAAGTCCATAGATCCTGAGAACTTCTCCGTAGAGATGATCCTATCTCCTCTTAATGGCACACTTTCCCTTGAGATGTTTATGGATAATTCAGGAGACTTAAATTCCTCAAATGGCACATTTGTTTCTTATGATTTTGAAATCATACCGACATCTCAGGTAGGCGCGGGCAAGAATGTAACATATGACGGGTCTGAGTGGGTCAGCGAGGGAATAGCTCAAGTTTCACTCGAACCAGGATCCTACATTGTGGTAGTATCCATTTCCGATGCCACAGAAGGCGATCTATTCGGAACCATGCTGTCTTCGGAAATCACGCCTTTCGACATTCCGCTTCAGGGAGGATCAGTGGATAGGGTCGCCTCATTCATGCCTGAGTGGAGAGCTAGTGTCTCACTCAAAAATCAGTCTGGAGGAATCCTCTCGGATCAGGAATTCAAGCTAATCAACACCGAAACAGGCTGGACTCAGACACACACCACAGACTCCGATGGAGGCTGGTCCGGCCACATAATGCAGGGTGATTGGATTTTGAGTGTTCAAACTCTCATTAACAGCGAGGGGGCAACAGAAACACTCAGGGCAAATATCGTGTCATCATCAGAAACCGCTTCGACGGATCTCTCTCTTTCGACGATCGAGGCCGCATCGGTTTCAATTAGTCTGACTGAGACTTCAGGGGCTCCACTTGAAGGTAAGAGAATTGTTGCATCTTCGAATGAGGGCCTCGGAGAAGTTGACCTTACTCCAACGGACTCATCAGGGATATCTGAAGTACAGTTATTCCCTGGAAACTGGACCATGTCAATGGAAAACGAGGTAAACGGAATAAAGTGGATCTTCGAATCTAATGAAGTAGAACTTTCATCCGGATATAACATGCAATTAAATTTCACAGCTGATCGACTCGCAGAAGTCAGTGGTAATGTATTCTGGGACTTGAACGATGATGGCGTTTACAATATCGGAGAAGGGATAAACAATGCTACTCTCACTATTCTCCCAGGAATATGTGACGAAAATTCATTGAATGACTCTATAGCAGTTCATAACCCAGATAGTTCTGGATTTTGGTCATCATTCGTGGCTGTAGGCGATGATTATTGTCTGGAGGTATCAGCAGAAGGATTCTCCAGCACTTCTCAGAACATCGAGCTAGCAAACTCTCCCTTAGAAGTAGACTCGATGATGATGGCAGAATTAGTTCAGGTAAGCGGTCAAATTTCGTATATCGATAAGGATCAATTCTCATCAGTCTCAGACACATTACTGCTAGAGCTAATACCAACATCTGATTATGTCAGAGATACAATCTCTCCCGTAAAGACGATGGTGGAAGGAGAGTGGAATGGAAACTGGACTGCCTCAGTAGAACCAGGCGAATGGATAATCAGGGCGTCCTCAGAAGAATTAGGCTTGGTAGCCATGTCCGTGGTCGATGCTGAGGTAATAGACGGAGGTTACTCAGATATTGATTTGGCTACGGGAGGTTGGGCACTGATTGAGACGCAATGGCTCGATTATGAGGGAATTTCAATGACCTTGTCAGATATAGATGAACCCAAATTAATCATTAATCTAGGAGCCGGTATTTCTTGGAATGCTAATCTCGATAATGAAGGTACCATCAGGATACTTCTCCCGAGCGGGATTATTGATGTTTCAAGTGAATTCACCACCTTACAGAGAGGATTGAACATGACTTATTCTGGAGGCCAGGCAATAGGTGTAGAAGCCAGTCAGGAGACCCCGACTATAACAGTCTCCCATTCCAGGATACCGTTCCGAGATCTTTCTTTGAACGTGATGGACGGAGTAGGAGGGGATGCAAGCCATGATGGTGGAATATCAGATCTACTTGTAACCAAAGATAACGAGTCGATGGGATTCAATCCTGTGGAGTTCACTCTCTCTGCCGACTATCTTGGTCATGAGCCTCGGGATACCTTCTCTGTTCAGGCTACTGTACCAGGTACTGATGGTTCAGAATGGCAAGTCGAGTTCCACAACGGATCAGGGGAATGGAATACTTCGATGTCCTTTGATCTTGGATTGGATAGTTCCCTCAGTACATCGGACATCCATGTCAAAGTTACGCCTCCAAACCAATCAGTCGCACATTCATTGACACAGGGACATTCAATTATCCTAAGCTTCTTCACATCAGGAGGATACTCTGAAGATATTAACGTAAAGGTCAGGATACCACAAATACACGACTTCTCAATATTATCATTGGACCCACTATACGGAGTTTCACCTGGAGAGGAAATACAGATACCTCTGCAAATCAGAAACGATGGAAATGGAGACGACAGATATGAGTTTGAATTCGATGATTCAGAGTTGCCCGATGGGTGGGAAAGAACAGGATCTACTTCTCATACCCTACCTCCATTTACCGCCACTACCCATAGTATCAATGTGATTGCACCATATAATGCGACAGGAGAATACACGATATACGCCACTGTCACCGATAAAGCTGGAAACTCCTACCCAGAGATAGAAATCAATGTTTCAATATCTAATCCAGTAATCTCGATAACATCACAGCAACTCCTCTCGGGAGGGGACAACGCAGTTTCCAACAGAGTCAACTCCTGGGTCGTCACTGTTGCCAATGAGGGGCTTGTCGATGCAGAAGACGTTGAGCTAAATGTCATACTTTGCAATGACCTGACTTGCCAAAGTGAGGTAATAATGGATACCGAGTTTGACGATGTATCAGCCAACTCAGTAGTGAACTTCGACATTACACTGGACCTGAATGGGATCGACCCTGGAAACTACTACCTTAATTTGGATATCAATGAATCTTCGGTGGATGGCGAAGTTGTACCATTCGAACCAGATCAGGGAGGGAGTGTCAACCTAGTAGTTTCTTCACCTCCGGTGGATTCTGACTCCAGTTGGATTGGCTACATCCTAGGAGCCCTAATCATTGTCGCACTGGCAATGCTAACAAGGCCCCGCTCAAGAAGGCCAAACGCTCCATTCTGAACACACTGGTATTTATGTGCCAGTTCCTCAGGAACGAATAGAATGCCTGCCCTAGATAGACTGGAGCTTATGCCGGAGCCGGAAGATCCCAGGTTACTCACTACCGTGGACCCTAGAGCGCCAGGATATGCCGGTTCTGCCTATGGGATGTCCGATGAAGAGGCCAGAAGACTTCGATGGCCCATGGATCCGCTAAAGGAGGCCCTGTGGCCGTGGGGAGCAGTATTCTTCTCTCTGGGGGCCGTCGCGCTTCTACTAGCTTGGCCTTTTGTCGATTCCTACTTGACCCCACTTCTCCCAGATTCAGAGTGGGCATATGAGACTACTGGTATAAGAGAGCTTCAGGATGGAGGACTGACTGGAGAAGGGATATCAGTTTGTATCGTAGATACGGGTATGGATATACGCCACCCAGATCTTTCAGAAATAAATTTGGTAGGTTTCAGGGATTTCTTTGACGAGGGTAACCAGGAGGTCAGAGACGTAGGATCAGAATTCCACGGGACCATGATGACAGGGATTTTAGCTTCAAACGGAACTTTCCTTGGGGCCGCTCCCGGGGCTTCAATTTCCATCGCATTGGCACTTGGTCCGGAAGGGTCTTCTGGCCAACAGGATAGAGTCTCGTTGGCAATTAGATGGTGTAGAATTACTCAAGAAGCGGACATTATCAGTCTTAGCCTTGGTTCAGATCCAGGACAGGGAATGGGCATCGAAACTGAGACAGTAACAGCAGTCCAAGAAGCACTAGAGGAAGGAATCTTCGTCATAGCGGCCGCGGGAAACACGGGTGCAGGATCTTCTGATGTATCCGTTCCGGCAAATATTCAGGGCGTAATAGCTGTAGGGGCGTACAGAAGTTCAGGGGCCATTTGGGGAGATAGTGCTTCAGGTTCTAACTTAGATCCTTACAGTGGACAGCAAAGAGAGTACCCTCATCAGAAGCCTGAGATTATAGCTCCTGGAGTGAACATATTTTCCACAGCCTCCACAGAACTTGATCCGCCCTATGCATATTCATCAGGTACTAGCGACTCCACCGTTTTCGTTACCGGTGCTCTGGCACTTATTTTGGAGGGATATGGAGATGCCATAGCTGGGGATGACGGGAAAATAGACCTAGAAGAGATGAGTATGGTAAAGAGAGCACTAGCTAACTCAGCAAACCAAGACCCCTCCTCCTCGGGCAACCATAGTTCTAGATTGGGATACGGGTCCCTTAATTCAGTTGAATGGGCTAACCAACTCTCATTTGAGCTGAATATCTAAGTTCGGTAATGGACGTAAGATAAAGTTGAGTGATAATCCATTCTGATGCTCTAACAATCTTGTTTCCTCTAACATTATATCCGCTCCCGATACCCCATGGCTATGGCCCGCAGTGATAGATTGAGCTCGACTATTCTAGTAATGTTGATGCTTACCAGCGTTTTCATCGCACTAGTAGGCCCCGCATCTCCTGTATCGGCCTCAAATGAAACCACTTCCGGAACAATTACTGGAACCGAATACTGGCAAGGAAATCATGTTCTTACAGGGGACGTAGTAATCTCATCTGGAGCTAAATTGGTCATTCAGCCCAGTACTAATGTGATTTTCCCTAACGGTACCCATTTGGACGCTAGGGGTAGCCTGTGCATAGGCGTGTCTTCTTGTGGAGCCAGCGGAAACGCAAATTCAGCTCAGAAAATCACTTTTACCTGGGAGGAACCTGAGAATTCCAGTGCCCAAGGTGAATGTAATGGAATTTCACAGGGTCAATTCGAAATTACTATCACCGACCCGTCCTGCTATGAAGGCCTCATTATAAGAGACTCAATTGATCTTTCACAATCCGGAATCAGACACACTACCCTAGATGGTGCATGGGGAATTCCACACTTTGTAGATAACCAAAATGGATTCAAATACGCTGCTCTAGTTCTAGATGGGGCTAGTCCCACACTGACTGAAATGGAGTTTAACGATATCAACTCCAGTAGCGTACTAACCACGGGACTCGCTCAACCAGAGTTCATTGGAGGCCAGTATACCGTAGGCAATGATGATGAGAGTGGAGTGGATGGTCCTGCAGTTCAAATATACAGCTCCGGAACCCCTATCACACCACTAACTATGTCTTCTCCAGATTTAATCGGTTCTGATAATGGATGCGGGAATAATGCAGGTGGTAAGCCAACAGTCTGGGTCGAAGATGCTTTCATAGAGATCGATGATGCAGAAATAGGAGTCGGGGATTATGGAATTTCACTAAGGTATTCTTCTGGCTCAGTCACCAACTCAGAGATTTCCGTAAACTGCAACGGTATTGATATATACAGCCTAAAGAGTGTCGGGCAGATTGACTACTACAATACAATTACTGGAAACGAAATCGATACGAATGACAGAACCCCAATCACAGTGTATGGGGGGGCCCATGCATTCATCAGGGATAACGAATTATCAGGAGCTGGTGGTGGGAGTGGTATTGCTGTCTTCTCCAGCTATGCGGAGATAACGAATAATGACATCGGTCCAATCGGCGGGTGGAATGGACTCTGGATGTACGGATCTTTTGATGTAATTGCTGAAAATAACACAATCTTCGACACCAACAGAGAGGCCATTATCGCTGGAGAATACGGGAGTAATGCACCCGCTCCAAGCGCAGCTAGGGCATTCCTCGCAAACAACACCATTTCATCCTCCGGTCAAGGAGACTGTTCTAGTAATCTCCATTTCAATGGGCAGTTTGCATGTCCTGCAGTGATGGCATACAGGTCCGGACTGACTATGTATGACAACGAAATTAATTCTGGAGGGGGGTCCGATGGAATTAGGTCTATTGGAGCTTTACTGGATATCAGAAGGAATACATGGAACGCTGAGGGTTCAGGAGCTGTAATCAAACACTATGATTCCGGATATGCGGGAGACCAGCAATATGGTTCGCTAGCTTTCTTCTCTGAGAATACTTGGAATGGCGTGGGTACTACCTACAATATTACGAAGAGCTCAGTAACCGTACAATCGGAATCTATCCCCAGCCCCCCTACTGGACAGTTTCCAGTTATTCTCTCGTGGCCAGATCAGGAGGCATGGCCAGCCAATGGTTTCCAGAATGGGATTATCCCGACAGATGTACAAGAATGCTCTAACTGTGATAATCTCACTCCTAGAAATTTCCCACTAGCGCTTTCCATGGATAATAATTCCACAGTAATGACATTTGCCGGCTTGGCTAATCTTGATAGATCATCTATCTCGATCCAGACCCAGCCGACTCCCTATGCAGTGCAGGTCAGAAGGGCCGAGTTAGTCAAGTTCCAAGCACTAGTCAACGGAGAGAGAGTCCCGGGTGCTAGCATCCTGATCGAAGATGCTCTCGGAAACGATATGTATGATATTGATACCCTTTCTGATGGATATACTCCATGGTTCGCCCTCCCCTCGGACTTCCACCTTGACTTCAGAGGACTGGGAGGAGGTGACAACCCAGATGGATTCGCAGATGACGAATTTGAGGACTCCTGCTCAGATGGAATAGATAACGATGGAGACCTCCTGATGGACTCGGAAGATCCTGATTGTGACTACACCTCAGGTACTAGGGAGCTCTCTCTATATCGATTCACTGCCTACAAGTTCGGATTTGGACTGGACAGCGGACAATTCACATTAGACGATACTTCATACCAAGGAACTGCGAACCTGCTAAATCTAGCTCCCTCTGTATCCATCACACAAGACCAAGGTCATTCTTTCAGAAAGGTAGTGAATATCACTGGAAACGCTCACGATGGAATTCTCGCCTCATTCTACCCGAGTGATGAAATGGCACAGTGGGATCAGAAAGGTTTCGTCCACTCAATTGAAGTTAGAGACCCATTCACAAGTGATTGGTCAGATGCACAACTCGCCACTGACTCCTCCGGCTCTCGATATGGGGAAGTAACTAGCACTAACCACCCTTTCAGAGAATGGTACTATGAATTAGATATGTCCCAAATGGCCGAAGGAGACTATGTTTTCCAGTTCCGAGCTTCCGACGGAATCGACTACAGCCCGATATCCACTATCTCTATCAAGCTCAATTCTCAGGCCCCCACAGTTTCGGTAAGCTCCCCAAGTCCATTCTCTACCCACTCTGATGACACTGTTACATTCGAGGGGGCTGCGTATGATTACTATGGATGTCCTTCACAATGTGGCAAGGATATTTCTGAGGTTTATTTCCAAATTGCTGGACCTAATTTCCAAGTTGTTACCCCTGTGTCCGGAGGGACGTCCTGGTCATGGACTTGGGACTTCAGTGGTCAGCCCAGAGTAGTGGCAGACTACACTTTCAAGATTTGGGCCTCAGACTCGGACTTCTGTAATGGCGTGATTGATGAATGCGTTCCTGTCGAGCTTACACTCACTATAGATAATTCAAACAGCGCGCCCTTCATCAGTATCTCCGAACCCAAAGAGTCAGACAGAATGCCTGTTTCCGAAGAGTCTGTTTTCGAGGGCGTAGCTAGGGATAATGACAATGAAGTAACCAGAGTAGACATCCAAGTCCTCGATACAGCAAACGGAATGATCGAAGTTCACTCAGAATCAGTCATCGAGTTTGATTCAAATGGTGCATTCAGCTCAATATGGGATTCAAGGTCACTAAGGCATAATTTCGAATACCAGATTAGAATGAGATCATATGATGGATTCGATTACAGCGAATGGAAATCAGTCAATATCATCGCAGACAACCCTCCCGATGCAGGAAATAGACAACCCATTTTTGATCAGTCAGGATGGCTAGAATCAGTAACATTGTACTGTGAAGAAAATTCACAATCAGCTGACAGATGTACAACTTTGGAAATTAATTTGCTGGATTTCTTCGCAGATCCGGATCCTAACCAAGAGCTCATTCTATCAGTTTATGATGACGAAGAAATAGCCTCAGACGACGAATATCCAGTAGTGATAACGGTATCTGCAGACGGTGTGGCTAGGTATAATCCGACATCGATGGTTTTCTTCGATCCCGAGATATCTGGTTGGTCAATTAATGATGTAGTATTTATTGCATCAGACCAATTCGGGTCAAAGGCAAACTCAATTCCAATGAGCATCGAAGTCATAGCATTAGATTTCGAGGTGGATGTGCCTCAAGAAACAAGGATTTCCGAAGACGAAACTGCTATATTCTCCGGCATTGGGCTTCCAGGGAGAACTGTTACAGCTACAATTGGCGGCATTCCTGTAAACAATACTGTTGTTTCAGACGACTCAACATGGACTATGGGGATACCCGGATCTAGGATATCAAGCTCTGCTACTCCTCAGTTCATGTACGGGGGTCTCGAATATGACGGTTCAAAGATCACTGTGAGCGACTCAGACTCATCTAATTCCTCATTTTTGGTAATTATCGTGATAATTGTAATTCTGGGAATGGCAGGTTTCGCGTACTTTTTCATCGAATTCGAGGACGATTCCGTACCTGATAATAATTACAACAAGAAAGAGAGGCCAGACGAAAGGGAAAGCAAGTTTGTCAAGGACGATGACCATCCAGGTTGGCTTTGGGATACGGAAAAGGAAGAATGGGTCGAAGAAAAGTAGCATTTCCTTTGAATAGCCCCTAAGCTTCCATCACGAACATTATTGAATAGAAGATGTTGCTAAGATAATTATGTCAGTCACACCCGTGCCCAAGCCTGGAGTCCAAGAGAGGATTCTTCTTCACCTCAGGGATTATGTGGACCATGCCGATAAAGTCGAAGTTCCTTTTGCGCTTTCGCAGATGGGTATTGCAAATGCAGTTTCCATTGCCAGATCCAATGTCCCTAGGGCTATTTCCGGTCTCAGGGAACAAGGATATCTGATTGAGAAACAAGCACATGTCACTGGGGTTTCGAGGAAAAGGAAGGCATACTTCCTAACCGACGATGGAGCCAAGCTAGCCGATGACATCTGGTCCAAGGTCGGGATGCAAGTAGTCCGCGTAATTGGAAGGGATGGAAGGGCATCAAATATGGAGCTATCACAGGCTCTAGAGGGTTCAGAATTACCTCTTAGGCACGTTGATGTTATTCGGTATCTGGATGATTCAGGAACCATAGATCTTTCAGTTTTATCTGCTGACTTGATTGAGAGAGACTTATCAAAGCATATTGAGAAACAATTGGTAACCTCACTGAGTGATCTTCCAAGAACTAGGAGATTTTACGGAAGGGAAATGGAACTAGAAAATATGGTTAATCTCTTAGAGCATCAGTCAGGGTCAATACTTGTTCCCGGAATAGCAGGAATAGGTAAAACCGCACTTTCCGCCAAGCTAATTGAGAGCTTCACACATAGAAGAAATCTTCTTTATCACAGATGTCAAGATTGGGAAGGGGCGAGGGCATTCTTAGAAGCTATTTCAGAATGGTTATCCGCAATGGGGAGCGATGATCTGTCTGACTATCTCGCATCAACTCCCGTTCCCCAGCCTCAAATGGCAGTCAATCTAATCTCCGAAGGGCTAGAGTCTTCACCATCTCTGATTGTAATAGATGACCTCCACAAGGTTGGCGATGAGACTCTAATTTCAGTGCTTAGATCACTTTCATTGAAGATACCAGAGCTAGAAGATGTAGGACTGGTAATGTTCTCCCGATCGTTCAGGATGGTAGTTCCAGAATCTGACTCTTCGGGGAGAATTGTGACTTTGGTAATGCCACTCGACGGGCTCGATCAGGAAGCAAGTAGGAAAATTCTGACTACAATGCAGGATATTGAGATGCCTCAGTTCCTACATATCCATAGCTTATCTAGGGGTCATCCACTAGTACTCGAGTTGATAAATAGAGGAAGTGTAGGAGGTACATTCCACGAAACTCTCGAGGCATTCGTAGAGAAGGAAATTTTCAGTAGACTTTCCGGTGCTGAAAAAAGATTATTGGGAGCTATAGCGGTATTCAGAGAACCTATGCCCCTCGAAGCATTATCTGCAATCGACATGGAAACAGATCTCTTGGACGATCTAGTGGAAAAAGGCTTGGCCAGGCAAGCAGATAGCGAAAACTATGATGTTCACGATTTAGTCAGGGAGTTCCTAACTAGATCTATGGAAGACTCACTAAAGCAATCGTTACATGCCAATGCGGTTGAGTGGTACAGGACTAGGAAATACGACCCATCAGAAAGTATAGAGCATATTCACCACCTTCACGAATCGGGTGATATAGAGGGGCTTGCTTCGGCATTATCCGAAGAAGGACACAAGCTAGTCAAGGCCGGACACATCGAACTGCTTGGTATTCTCAGGGTCCTCGAGGCTAGACTATTTGGGCCGAGAACCCGTTTTGTGATACATGAACTCACGGGAGACATACTTTCCGTCCAAGGAAAGTGGGATGAGGCCGAGGGACAATACGATATGGCGTTGCCCATAGCCGTTAAACATAAACTAACTACTCCTCTTGCAAGGATTTACTCATCAAGGGCAGATTTAGCGGTAAAGAAGGGAGAAATGGATACTGCACTCTCCCTACACAAGAAAGCTTTGGAGATGCAAATAAAACTCAGAGATGCAGAGGGCGCAGCAAGATCATACAACAATATGGGATATATCTTCAGACGTCAACGGGATAACAAGAGAGCATTAGAAGTCTATGGAAATGTGGAGGAACTATTGGATTCCGAAGACTCATCCGACTTAATAGAGGCAAGAATCAGACTGGCTTCGGCGTTTCTCGAGATGGGCGAGATGGATAGGGCACGTGACCATGCTATGACAGCTCATGATGAAACGGCGCAGAACAAACAAGAAAAGTTACATGCCAGATCCAGAGCTGTTCTAGGCAGATACTATGCAAGGATAAAAGATAATGATTTGGCCATGCATCATTATTCCGGCGCTTTAGAAATATTATCAGATCAATCAGATCCGAGAAGCGCGGTCGAAGTTGAGATGCTACTCGGACAAGTACTGAGTGATGCAGGCAGATCAGATGAAGCCGCACAGCACTATCTGGACGCTTTATCTATAGCAGAGGCAAACGACTTCAGGATGATGCAAGGAGAGATTCTCTCCAGACTAGGGGAAGTAGAGAGTAACAGATCACAGAGGATGGACTACCTACAGAGATCCCTAATAGTATTCAGAGAGCTCGGTGCGGTCGACAGGATGAGGGACGTTCAGAACTCTGTCCACAGGGTAGTTATGGGCCATTAATTCAGGCCGATATCCTCTCCGAATCAATTTGACCTATCCAGTTACTAAATTCCGGGCCGTCTTGTTTAGATATTGACAAGCTTCCCTTGAAATTATCACAAATCTGCATCAGAACCTCGCTCTCTGCGATATGAGGAAGATTGTTACTCTCAGAAAGATGGCAAAGTACGATACTACTCAGCTCTGGATGGACAATCTCGCTAAGTGCTGAAGCAGTTTGGGAATTGGAAAGGTGCCCTCCTCTGCCTGAAATCCTCCTTTTCAGAGAGTCTGGATAGTTCCCCTTCATCAGGCGGGCGTGGTCGTAGTTGGACTCAATGGAAATATGGTCACACTTCCTGAGATGAGAAGACAACTCTGCGGTTACCTCACCGAGATCAGTGACTATGGCAGCCCTTCTGCCTTTTTCATCACAAGCTATTACTGCTACATTATCGGCATCATCATGAGGCACGGGAATAGTCAGCAAACTAATGTCAACACCAGCATCAATTCTTTCAAGCTCGGAGAATAACAAGAGATCTTTCGAGTCTTCCCATTGCATTCTTTTTGCAGTCTCCGCATTACTGATAAGCTGTGCTCCCCACTTTTTTGCAGCTCTCTTGGCAGATTTGGAATGGTCAGAGTGATGATGAGTCACAATTATTGAGTCTATATCTGTCGGATTTACTGATAATTTATCCAATCTAGACTCTATCTTCTTTAGTGAAAACCCACAATCTACCAGGACATTGGACTCACCTGTAGACAAGAGAACAGAATTCCCCCTGCTCCCACTCCCGAGGTGAGTAATCTTCATCCCAATGGCTCCGAGCTTACGGGGATAACGACGACCTTTGAACAAATCCTATGATAACTATTCTCCAAGCTCATTTATTGATTAGTAGACCCTTATACAACCATATATTTTGAATCAATGTCCGAACGACGCTCCATCACCATCATAAGTCAACCGAGGACGTTGGAGACTACCTAGTGGGGCTTCAACATGAGGAGGAAGCAAACAGCGGCCTTTATTGTACTACTTTTACTGAGCAGCCTCGCTTTCGTTTCTCAAACTAGGCCACAGTCCCCAGTCGACTCCACGAATCCTACCGATGCGAAAGGAGGGTCCCCTCCAGCTACCGATACAGACGAAGATAGAATCCCCGATCAATATGAGGCGATATATGGGGAGGACATAGTTTTCGATACCCCCCAGGGGAGCTTCGAGGTACTCGGTTTGGACATGAACAATGGCACTGACAATATGTCCGATCATGATAGAGATGGAGCCGTGGCGCTTCTAGAGTACTGTTGGCCCTATACTCTCGACAAATGCTTTACTGACAGACTTTCCTTAACAGGAAAGCCTCCCGAATTGACAGAATCAGGAAATAGGGAGTATCTGGACCCCACCTCGTCAGATACAGATGGGGACGGACTCCCAGATGGATACGAGATCCACATGTGCACCGAAGGAGGACTGGGTTACCTCAATGCGACTAATGCATGGACCTGCCTATGGTTCGATCCACTAGACCCATCTGACAGTACAGAGGATATTGACAGGTGTGAGGATTTTAGTTTTGGCTGTGGAGACGGCTTCGATGTCAATAGAGACGGCCATATCGATGTTACCGAGAGATACTCAAACTCAGAAGAATACTCTTTCGGAACCCCAGAAAACTGGATCACAGAGAGAGACGGGCTTTGGTGCTCAGGAACAATTCCAGGGATGAGTGAAAATGCATGTCAGGAATCAATAGTAAGACCGACTGGGGATGATGGGTGGCTGGGGACCGATCCTACACGCTCAGATTCTGACTACTACTCCTGGTCTGATCTATTCGCAACCGGACTTGTCATTCCTGGTGATGGAATTCCAGATGGATGGGAAGCACACTACGGACTTGACCCTAGGAACGCTAGTGATGCAATATTGGATTCTGATAACGATGGTTGGGATGCAGATAGGGACGGTTATGTTATCCCCGATACTTCCACCGCTACCGCCGCATGGGGAGAGGCGTTCAGTAATTTTGAAGAGTACATGGTTTACTATGACGAAGGATCTTGGGTAAAACCAGGAATCAGGGGTACTGCAGTAACCAGTCATGATGGAACCGTACTTACCTTTGATCAATCTACTCAGACCCAATTAGTTGATGCGGCAGTACACACCATGATCAAAGACAGCGAACAACAGAGAATAATTGTCGGCTCAAAATATGGAGTAACCACACTCGATCCATTCGGTGAGATATCCTCTCTTCACAATCTTCGCCCTGGTTTGGAGATGACCTCCATGATCAGATGGTCCCCAGGCGGGAACTCAGACTTCTTAGTTATTGGAACGAATCTAGGGGTTCATTGCGTTTCAATGGAAAACGGCCTTCCAATAATGTCGTCCCTTTCTAAATCTGATATGGGCCATGTAGTATCAATGATGGAACTTGACACAGGTAGTGATAATCTGGATCTAATGGTTTTCGGGCATCAGAAGGCATGGACTGTAAGTGTGTCTGATGAAGGCCCTGGGGGAGATTGTTGGAGCGCAGGAAGATCCGTTAGTGTCGGACAAGAAATCCAAAGCTCTCAATTAACCGAGGCTCTATCCAACTCGGAGGTATCTGCCAATGATGCTATCCAAGTTCCAATACAAGGCAGGGGCCCTCTGCTGATGGTAGCAACTAATTCAGGACTGATCGCATGGAACACTACAGATGGAGTTACATCTGCGGGCGACCCATGGTGGGTCTTCGACATCGAAGATGCAGAGACATTCGTTAGAATGGCAGATATACTAAATGAATCCAAATCCGCGGTCGTAAACGTTTTGGAGCCCGCGGGACCAATGCTGGATAATGGGGAGCTGGAAGAAATTACAGGGGTATGGATGGGAACAGCAGGAGGGCTACACCTCATCGACCTATCTATATTCATACAGATGCCAAGATCCTCGATAAGCAACGATAGAATGTTCAATTCAGAACGTTGGACTGAGGGTGCTAATGATATTAGATCAGTTATGGCTATCGAGGGAATGGTTGTTCTAGGTTCTAGGGACGGAACATGGTGCCTCGAAGGAGGACACACAGGCGTCTTGGGCCCCTACATCAATCAAACCAGAATGCCAGGACTGATAACCAACCTAATTTCAATGGAAAACGAAGATGAAGATTGGATTTTCTCAGGGTCATCGCCTGGGAGATTCATGAATATCATGCCAATAGACCCATTATCGGATGACTCAGATTTTGATGGAATGCCCGACGGCTGGGAATATGTTCACGGTTTAGATCCAACGGATCCCTTTGACAGGGAGAGGGATGCATATGCTGATGGAGTCAGCTTCCCCTTAATTGATGGAACCATATTTATCCGTGAGTGGAGTAATTTGGAAGAATTCAGATACGTAAACACTTCACAATTCGGTACAAATGGCACCGATCCAAGAAATATTGACTCCGATGGAGATGGTCTTACCGATGGAGAGGAGTACTGGGGTTGGTTTTTGGATTCAACTTCATTTTCTTGTCATTATCTGAATGATGACTATGTCTGTGACGACTCATCATCACAATCGGAGACCGTCCATCTCGAAGGATGGCTCGGCTCAGGCGCAGGAGGAGGTACAGACGGTCCAACAGACCCCACCAATTCAGATACGGACGGAGACGGAATGCCCGATGGCTGGGAGATTGAGAATCGGAGGTGGATTGGAGATATCTACACTGGAGGTAATCTCTGGACACTAGATCCAAGGGATCCAAACGATGCAGAGGAAGACGCAGATGGAGATGGACTTTCAAATCTGTGCGAGTACAAGTGGGGCGAGATTATTGATGACGTCATCAGAGAAGGACTGCCTTCCCACGGGGAGTCAAATGAGTCGGCACTATCATGGGTGCCCACAGATCCGAACAATGTAGACTCTGATGGGGACACTCTTCCCGATGGCTGGGAGGCAAGATATACTTGCTCTTGGAATAAGGATAACAAAGGAATCAACCCACTAAATGGTTCAGACGCACTCAACAACCCCGACGGTGATGGTTACGATATCAATATGGACGGAGTACTATCAACGGACGAGCAACTGGTAAATTGGCTTGAATACCATCTGAAAGATCAGATAATATACGCTGATGCCACAGAGTCAGGAATGGAATTCCCCAATGGATTCGTCACAAACCTGTCACATTCTTCATGGCAAGGACTCGCTCCAGGCTCCTTTGGCGACTATACTAGTACTGCATACCTAAGCTTAGTCAATGGAACTACTGTGGAAGATGTCGGCTCTGGAAATCCACTTTCTTCCGACTCAGACAGAGATGGAATGCCGGATGGCTGGGAATACTACCATTCACGATGGAGCTTGTTCGATGAAAAATGGACTCTAAATCCAGTGGATGAAAGAGACCAAGATGGCGATCCCGATGGGGATGGAATGAATAACTGGGAAGAATACAATTCAATAGATGGAAATCTCAGTGAGACAGATTCTCTTGTTACATCGCCACAATTCTACTTAATGAGCGTAGGAGGGGAGCTACTTCCTACTCCATGGCTTTCTGCAGAGTCAACATACTCTTTCGGATACTTCCTGTCCGAAGATCAGAAGAACCTTACGGGACTGACTGCCGATCCAAATAATCCTGATACGGACGGAGATGGCCTATTAGATGGAATTGAATTAATTTTCACAAGATGGAATTCAACCGATTCAGTGTGGACACTAAATCCCTTAGTTTCTGGTGATGGATATTATGATTCGGATTTAGACGGAATCACCGATCAAGTTGAACTCAATCTTACCAATAATAATCCTGCCAATGGTGGACTTTCTCCTCCAGATGCCCCTAGAATGTGGGAAGAGGCTGACTCGATAGATCCTTCTGAGGCCAATAACAGAGTCTTCAGGATTCTGTTCGGAAAAGAAGGAAAGGCCCAACTAGCTATGGACCAATACCAAGATTGGCTGTCAGGGAGTCCCGCAAAACCACTCCTATCTGCCCTTTTAGGAGTATCAGATCCAAATGATGTGGATACTGATAGAGATGGGATGAGTGATGGGTATGAGTATTGGTTCACACAGTGGAACCTAGAGCAAAATATATGGGAGATGAATCCCTTAACAGGATCTGATGTTTCTAGAGATTCTGACGGCGACTCCTACGACTGTGATGGAGACGGCCAGATTTCGGACTCAGAGTCATTTGATAACTTAGCAGAATATGAGTCTAGAATTTATGGAAAAAGGATAGCTGTGGATACAATTCCAAATGAGACCGGTCTGGTTTCATATGGTGCTGATGCGATTAATGCATTTATCGGAGAGGAGGGAATGTCGTATGATGCCGCGTTTGGGCAGCTGTATGATTTGTTCAGAAGTAAGAGCCTTGAATCTTCAGATAGAATGGGTCTAATCAATTCTTTACAGCCTGATAATTTCAATATTAGTCTGGCCGGAGTGAGCGATCCTACGGATGATGATTCAGATATTGATGGGATGCCTGATGGTTGGGAATTCTGCTATTCGATATATGGTGAATTCCTGCCTGTTAATGATTTTAGGTGGTCGCTGAATCCAATAAATCCATTAGACATAAACTATGATCCTGACTCTGATGGATGGTTTGATAGAGAAATCACTGACGTTCCCGCCCCTCAGGGAACATGGGAGTCAAGACAGTTCTTAGAGTATGAACTGGAAGGACAGATTCCCCAAGGAGTCCAGCCTCTATTGTTCTCCAATTTGATGGAGTACAACAACGGAACACATCCATTAGATCGTGATAGCGATGACGATTCCAGCGTGATGAAGCCCATTATCACTAATGGTGTAATCACGTCCTATGTCAAGGACTCCAATCTATCTGATGGAAGGGAGGTGTTCAAATACGGAACTAACCCGCTGGACAACGATACCGATGGAGATATGATGCCAGACTTCTACGAGTATTACAGAGGTTGGAACGAAACAAATGATAACTGGTCTTCCGAAATGCAAATTTCAGTTGTTTGGCATCAAGTTACTTCTGTGGTTTGGAAACCAGTACAGGTTTCTAATGGATTGATAACTAGACCAGTTCTAGAATGGGCTTGGTTTACACATGATCCAACAGATCCCTCTGATGCTGGTCAAGATGCAGATAACGATGGTGCTTGGGACTGCTCTGGAGGGAGTTGCATTTACCAGCCCTACAACAACTTCCAAGAATTCTTCGGAGTAGTCAATGCTTCAATGTCCTCTCCTTCTTTGGTAAGAGCATCGAATCTTGTTGACTGTTCGGGAGAGTCAGTAACAGAGTGGTGGCAATTAAGAGAGAGCCTCTTAGGAACCTGCTCTGGTGGCTCGTCCATATCTACAAATTATTTTAGGATGAATAAAATTAATGATAATGATAGACTTTACGCGTTGGTGGTCAATGACTACGATTCGGACTATGAGAATGTTGATATTAGTAATGATTTAACTTTGCTCAATGGAGAGTGGACGGATACGTTCAACAGGATTGCAGGAGATCAGTATCATCTTCCCAATATTTTCCTCGGAGAGTACGTGTATGGTTGGTGGATACTCGATATCGATGGAGATCAGATTGCAGACGGTACAGACCCTACCAATTGGGATACCGATGGAGATTGGCTAAACGATCATTTTGAGATTGAGGACGATTTACTGGATGGGATACGGGGGAACAGTGGTTCGCCGATAAGGTACGATGACAGGTCAACCTAGTACTCACAAAAAATAATCCTGGGAATTGTTATGGACGAACAAGACGGACAAATACCAAGTATTTCCTCGCCCACAGAGGAAAAGCTTCTGTTCCTTCAAGAGAATATGGTCAACTTCATCAATCAATACGGTCAACCTGTGATAGAAGTGTCATTGGTAATTTCAAAATATATCCGCATTATTCTTAAAAAACTTGAACAAAAGGCACTGAATAGTAACGAGGAGCTTCCCGAAGGCCTACTCTCTCCCCGGCCAGTAGAATCCTCTGATGAAGATCCAGTCATGGACTCATTCCCCTTGGAGAGGATACTGGAATCCGTGGATCAGGATAGAATGGATATTCTTGACACAATCATTCGAACCATACTGAACGAGACTGAATTGCCCTTCATTCCGGCACTAGCTGTCCTCAGGGATTGGGAGCATATTATCAGGACACAACTGGCTAAATCAACTAGCCCAGGGCATCTTTTCAGCCCACTCCAAATTCCTGATAATTTCTGACTATCTGGTTCCGGCGACAATGCCACTAGATACCCACCATGCGTCAAATATGGACCAAATGAATAGAACCGGCCAGAGGAAGATAGACAGAATTAATGGAAACTGTATTACGAACCAACCAGCAGATTTTCTATGCTGACGATTGAAGTGCTGTCCAAGGAATAGAAAAGGAACTAGGGATAGCAAAACTGCAACCAGTGGCCTTAATGCTCCCCAAGGACCAACTCCACCACTCAACTCCTTCCAGATTACGCCAATTACGCCAATTGCAGTAACCTCCTCCTCCTCCTCAGCAGGTAGAATCACCACGTATTCGTGCTCCATCATACGGTGGAAGATGTCGATATGAATGAATGTGACTGCTAATAGACCCAAAAAGACAACCGTTGAGACCCGCTCGCTTACTACATGGGGGAAAAGAGGATTCTACTCACGGGCTTCGAGCCATTCTCAGGCCTAGATATCAATGAGTCCTCCGAGGTTGTAAAAATAATTTCAAATGCAGGGCTACAAGATATTGAAATTATCTCTAGTGTCCTATCTGTGGATGAGGAAGGAACTGAATCTTCACTGAATATTCTCAAGGCCATGGAATTTGATGCAGTAATTCATTTAGGGCTATCCAGAAATTCTGAGAAGATACTGCTTGAGAGATTTGCAACTAATATGATTTCAATGGAATTCCCGGATAATTCTGGTAGGATGGTAAAGAAATCTAAAATTCTCGAAAACGCATCTGAGATAATGGAGACTACGGTAAGCATACATAATTTTGACGAGGAATTTGAACAAGATAAAGATGTTGAGTGGAGCCATAATCCTGGAAGCTTCGTGTGTAATGAGACATATTTCAAGACTCTATCTGGCCTCTCAAATTATAATATTCCTATTCTATTCATCCACCTGCCGAAGATGTCAGAGATTTCTCTTAATACGCAGGTAGAGGTTGTCATAAGAGCAATTAAATTAATGGTTAGAAGGCCAAAATTGACAGTAGTCGGCGCCATGATAAGAGATGCGACTGGAAGTATATTGGCCTGTATGAGGCCAGAAGGGGACGCATGGTCGGGTTGGTGGGAGTTCCCAGGAGGAAAGGTAGAGGGAAATGAGTCATTAACAGATGCATTATCTAGGGAGGTAGAAGAGGAGCTAGGGGTTTCAGTTTATCCCAGATCAAAGGTCTGCGAAATCAATCATAGTTATCAAGATAGGGATGTCAATCTCCATATTTTTGATTGTGGTATTGTCAATAGGCAAGACATTGTCCTCTTGGTGCACGATGAATCAAGATGGTTGTCACAAGAAGAGCTCTTAGATGTAAAATGGCTACCTGCAGATCTTCCTACAGTTGAGATATGGCACAGGGAAGGAATTCCTAACTCGAGCCCGCCCTAATCAAACCACTCTCTTGGGCTTCCATCTTTGTACATTGATAATTCATCTCCTACGCCACGTGGAATCTCTCTTCTGCCCTCATGCCAAGTGGCCGACTCCAACCATTCAATGAGACCGACTCCAGTAATGGAGATATCAACGCTCCCTCCGATTACTCTTTCACCAAGAGTGAACGATACCTTCCCAGCCAATGAAGCTAACCTAGAGATACTGAAATCGCAAATTTGGTCATCTTCTTCCATTGTCATCGCATCTAACGCGGTATCGAGGATTGATTGATTCCTAATAGCCTCCAAAAAACGATCCATTGATGAAGAAGTACCATAAATTATCTGTGGATTATTTTTCGAAGGGAAACCCCTTTCTCTGTTAGTAATTTCAGGCGACCAGTCAGGAAACAATGATTTTACAGATTCAATAACCTTGTCTAAATCCTCATAGGGTTGCAGGGTAGTTGAAATCTCAATCTCCCTAATCATGACTACTCGAGTACAACTAGGCTGAAAGTTTTGTTCATCCTTGCTCATATACGCGAATGATTCAAATGAGAAATTTCTAGGGGCCATATATGTCAGAACGCTCCCCTGCCATCTCACTGGCTTTGTTATTAGCACCAACATTATGCGTCCTAGCGATTAGATTTGGATTGCCCGCTCTCGAGGAGGTAATCTCTCAAGATTACGTATTGGAGATTTCCATTCACGTACTCGCTCTTTCATTGGGTGCACTGATGCTTTACAGATATCTCAGGGTCGAAGATCATGAGTTTCATAGATCTCGGGCGATTAGGAGATTGTCAAAGACTTACAAAAGTGAGGATCGAGGACTTTGGGATGAGAAATCAGACCGCGCTTTGCAGAAGCTTGAAATCAAGGCTAACTCATCAAAAAGGAGAATCAGTACAAAGGTTAGCAAGAGAATGACTGGAAAAGTCGGAAGTCTAAACACTGAGATGGATGAATCCGAGGTGGACGATGAGTATGAGGCGGAAGTACGTATTTCCGGACTTCAGACAATTATTGACGATGAAAATACAGACCCAAAAGGAGAACAAAAAAAGCGTATTTCAATATCTAATATCATCAACTCATCCCTAGACAGATCTGCCAGGAGGAGACTTCTGAAGATGAAGAGAAAAGAAGAGAAGAAGAGAATAAAAGACCTTCAGAAAATTAAGAAGAGAACCTCCAAAAATAAACTTTCAGGAAGCCCGTGGGACGACACTCCGTCTTCTTCAAACACTAGAACAGTAAACAAGTGCAATCATTGCGGGGTGATGAATGACAGTGACTCCCAGTATTGTATCTCATGTGGAAATTACTTGTTATCATAGGGAACGATTCAAATCACCCCCACTTTAGCCTTTGACATAATGACGGAGAAGAGGGACTAC
>MDTB01132354.1_pt1 | contig 27605 bp, 22 predicted proteins | sample 811161 | NCBI WGS metagenome assembly MDTB01 (sample SAMN05326650, study PRJNA326480) | marine metagenome | isolation source: seawater | place: Mediterranean Sea | collected 2009
TCATCCTACACTCATTATGGTTAATAGTTGGCTTTTGTCGTTTACCCTACGGGAAATGTCACTATAATGCCAATATCAATTCTAGTCTATTGGAATAAATCCCTTTATGATGGGAAAAACGCCGTAGTTTTAGGGGCCCAGGGGTGGCAGTAAACAAGCGCAATCAAAATAAACGCTCAAATATACTAGTAATAACAGAAGCGCTGCTCATTGCTTACATGGGCTATATTTCTCATTTTATCCTTACACAAATTGGAATGTCGCCGAATGTGGCGGTGGAAAAACTGATTATCAACGTAGGAATGCTTACAGTCTCAATATTGTTATGTTCGTTATCCGTTGGGTTGTATGAAGCGAAGTTAAGAGAAACTTTTAGGGGTATTATCCGTCGCATATTCGTAAGCGTGGGACTGAGTTATTTTTTAGTCGAAGTGCTAAGTCGGGCATTTTTTGATGACTTGGTCATGGATTCTTATTTCCTGCCGGCATCAGTTTGTTCAATTATTATAACCTTAGTTGTTTTCAGGTATTTCACAAACCGTCTGGGCTTGTTGGGCTTAGGGAAGGTGCGCATATTGGTGCTCGGAGCTGGAGAAAGAGCTTCAATTATTGAAAAGCGTATGCGTAGAGATGTTGATCGAATAGGGTTTGAATTAGTTGGTTTTATTCCTATTCCGGGTGACAACCGCGAAGACGGTATAAAGAAAGAAAAAATAATCCACCTAAAAGTGGATGAGAGCTTTCAGCAGTTTATTGCCGACAATGAAATTGAAGAAATAGTTATTGCTTGTGACCAACGTCGAGGAACACTTCCGGTAGAGGTGCTTTTCGACTGTAGACTTAGAGGTATTGAAGTTACTGAGCTTTTGGATTTCATGGAAAGGGAAACAGGGCAAATTGTAGTAAATCTCATGTACCCGAGTTGGGTCATCTATTCCAACGGTTTTCAAAGCCAGAACTACTTGCGAGATGCGCTAGATTATACGCTTAATGCGATATTAGCGTTTTTCATATTTCTCTTTGTTTGGCCAATCATGCTAACAACTGCATTAATAATATACCTCGACGATGGTCGTAGAACCGGCGTTTCGGTTTTTTACAAGCAACAGCGCGTGGGGCTGAACGGTAAGCTTTTCAAAATCATTAAATTCAGAAGTATGCGACCAGACGCCGAAAAAGACGGGGCAAAGTGGGCGAGTAAAAATGACGATCGAGTTACCCGTATTGGCCACTTCATCAGAAAATACCGCGTTGACGAATTACCCCAGCTTTTAAATGTATTCAAAGGCGAAATGGCATTTATTGGCCCTCGCCCAGAAAGGCCACAGTTTGTAGAGCAGCTTGTACGCGAAGTGCCCTATTACAATCAGCGTCATAACGTTAAACCAGGTTTAGCTGGCTGGGCACAGCTCAATTATCCTTACGGCGCTAGCGTAGAAGATTCAATGGAAAAGCTGAAGTTCGATCTTTATTACGTAAAGCACCAGAGTTTACTGTTAGATATATTGATACTTATTCGTACGGTTGAAATTGTATTGTTTGGGAAAGGACGATAACCATGAAGTTAGATAATCGTCTTAACGCCATGACAGTAGATGTGGAAGACTATTTTCAAGTTTCTGCCTTTGAAGGCGTAGTAAACAAAAGCGATTGGGATTCGATAGGCTTGAGAGTGGGAGATAATACCCACCGTATTTTAGATTTGTTTGCTGAAAATGACGTCAAATCGACATTTTTTACATTAGGTTGGGTAGCGCAGCGTTGTCCAGATGTAATTCAACGGATAGTAAGCGAAGGTCACGAGCTAGCAAGTCATGGACTTGAGCATCAGCGCGCCACTACGATGACCGAGCAAGAACTTTACGATGATATTAAGCAAAGCAAAGATATCCTTGAAGATATAGGCGGTGTAGCTTTAAAAGGCTATAGAGCTCCGAGTTTTTCAATTAATGAATCTAATACATGGGTCTACGAAATTTTGAAAGAGCTGGATTTTTTGTATTCATCCAGCACTTACCCAATAAATCATGATCTCTACGGCGTTCCAAATTGGCCGCGGTTCAAATATCAACGCGAAAATGGAATTATTGAAATTCCTATTCCAACGATATCTAAAAGGGGAAACAATGTCGGCATTGGAGGTGGGGGGTATTTCCGCCTACATCCTTATTGGCTATCTAAACGCCGAATCACAAAGTTTATGCAGGTAGAGAAAGCGCCATACAGTTTTTACTTCCATCCGTGGGAAATAGATGCTGAGCAACCTCGGTTTGATAATGCTCCTTGGAAGTCAAGAGCGCGTCATTACATAAACCTTTCTAGAATGGAGGGGAAGGTAGAGAGGTTGCTTAAAGACTTTAATTGGGTAACGATGAGTGACGCGTACGAGATTAGAGATGCTACGTAATTATGAACATAAGTTGGTTTTTAAAGGATTATAAATGTCAGGCGATTCTCCACAATCATTTGAAATTGTTAGGTATCTAAAAAATGAAAAAGTGAGCTGGAACAATTATGTTGATAATCATCCGCAGGGCTCTTTTTTTCACCTAGGGGAGTGGTCTGAACTTATTGAGGATGTTTTCGGTCACCGTTCTCATTATTTAGTGGCTAAAAATATTCATTGCGGTAGCGTTGTTGGTGTTTTACCGTTAGTTGAACAAAAAAGCGCTCTGTTCGGCCATTCACTAATCTCTACTCCGTTTTGTGTTTATGGTGGAGCTGTAGCTGATTCAGGAGGTGTCCGTGAAGCACTTGAAAACAAAGCGCTCGAAATTGGAAAGAGTTTAAACGTAGATTACGTAGAACTTCGGTACAGAGAGGCGGTGACAAATGCCAATTATGAGCAATTTTGTCACCATTCAACATTTGGATGGTATTTGGCCTCGAGTCGAGAAGAAATATTAGCGCAAATTAAGAAAAAGCAACGCGCTAATGTTCGCCAGTCTCTCAAAAGGGAAATGAATTTCCGAGTGGATAAAGATACTAACACTGCATATGAAATATACAGTGAAAGCGTGAGAAATTTAGGAACACCGGTATTCAGTTCGAACTACTTTTCTCAACTGGTAAAATATTTTGGTGAAAGAGTCGACGTGTTAACAGTTGAGAGTGAAGGAGCAGCAGTTTCTTCTGTACTTAGTTTTTATTATAAAGGTGAAGTACTACCCTACTATGGGGGAGGGACGTTTAATGCTCGAGCTCTGAAAAGTAACGACCTAATGTATTTCGAGCTTATGTGCCATGCTTTAAACAAAGGTTGTACGAAGTTTGACTTCGGTCGAAGCAAAGATGGGTCTGGCGCTTTTAAATACAAAGCAACCTGGGGTATGACTGCAGAACCGCTACATTACTCGAGAGCATTAGTGAGGGCAACTGAGCATCCAAATTTGAGCCCAAACAATCCAAAGTATAATTTGGTCATCAATACATGGAAAAAGCTTCCGTTATGGATTACCCGACTGATAGGGCCGCACATATCTAAATACCTAGGCTGATAATAACGCTATGAATAATTCTAATAATAAGTGGTTTCTGCTTAGTTTTGCATTTGTCATATTGTTGGCGTGGCTCTTTTGCTATCAAGAGGCGTTGTCTCATATGGTGCACGTATGGGGTAGCTCAGAGGCCTACAAACATTGTTTTTTTATTCCACTAGTTGCTGGGTATCTTATTTACGAAAAGAAGTCAGCGCTTCAAATAAGCAGTATTAAGCCAGTTTGGTGGCTTCTCGTCCCACTTTTTTTCACTCAAATTGCGTACACTATCTTTGTAGATTTGAGGATTAATTTACTCATGCACGCATCTGCATATTTTTCATTTGTTTTGCTGGTGTGGTCGTTTATTGGTCACGCGATGGCGCGAACGATTGCCTTTCCACTGCTATTTCTAGCGTTTTGTGTTCCTTTTGGTGAAGAGCTTGTTCCGATACTCCAAGATATTACAGCTGATCTAAGCGTAGGGTTGCTAAGGGTTGTTGGTATACCTGTTTATCGAGAAGGCCTTTATATTTATTTGTCAAATGGCACGTTTCACGTTGCTGAGGCTTGCGCCGGAGTAAGATTTTTAATTGGAACTTTTGCGATAGGGGTCTTGCTAGCATATTTAAATTATCAAAAATTTTGGAAACGTCTAGCGTTTATTATTTTTTGTGCCGTGATTCCTATATTGGCGAATGGCGTTCGTGCATTCGGAATAATGGTCATCGGTTACATGAGCGACATGAGGTACGCCACCGGCGCGGATCATTTGATTTACGGGTGGGTATTTTTTGCATTCGTCACAATAGTCATATTCCTCGTAGGTATGGTTGGAAACGACAAGCCTGCACATATCAAAGCGCCGGTGTTAAATAAGCAATATAGTGGACGTAATTTAGTTTGGCTTCCCTTCTGCGCTGTTGTAATTCTGTTAATACCATCACTTATATCTCAGTACTCTTTAGTCAATCGAAGTGAGCTTTCAAAAAGTGAGCCTTTTGTCTCGCTTCGTACCAAAAGCGAGTGGATTCAAACGCAGCGTCATGCTTGGGCTGCAGCAACTGAGGATAGTGCTTGGGTCGGCAAAATAAATAATGTAAACGTTAGAATGATTTATGTTAACGAAGTGTACAGCGTGCAAGAGTTAGTTAGCTCGCGACATCGTATTTTCGATAACGATCATTGGTCGCAGAAGAGGCTCGAAACCAAAACTATTCACGGTATGCAAGTAGACATCGCTGAAGTGGTCAATATTCGTGGTGAATCTAAAATGTTAGCTGCGTGGTACGCGATTTATAATCTGCAATCTTCAAGCAAGCTGAAGGTCAAGGTTTATCAACTTATGAACAAATTAAAGGGGATACCGCCTGAAGGTTACTACATTGTTGCTGAGTTTTCAGAGCCGAAAGAACTTCAGAACGTCTCACAGAAGCTTGGCTCATTGCTTAAATATGAGGTGGAGAAATGAAAAAAATTCTTCACGTGGTACTGAGTTTAGATATAGGTGGCTTAGAAAAAGTTTTAATAAATTGTGTTAATAAGCTAAATGGTGCCAACTATGAGCATGAAATTGTAGCATTGAAGGGCTACTCGGAGTCTTTTAAAGCGTTGCTTCCGAAGGGAGTTTCGGTGACTTCTTTTGAGAAAAAAGAAGGAAACGATTTAACAGTCTATGGGAAGTTTTTCAGATATTTGATAAAAAACAAGCCCGACGTTGTTCACACCTACAACTTGTCTACATTGGAACTGCAAATTATTGCATTTTTATGCCGCGTTAAAAAAAGAATTCACGCTGAGCATGGAAGAGATATTTTTGATCCCGAGGGAAAGAACAAGAAATATAAACTCTTAAGAAGATTGGTCTTCCCCTTTGTTCATAACATTATTGCCGTTTCCAATGACCTATATCGATGGCTACTCGAAGATATCAACGTTTCCGCGAATAAATTGTCTCTTATAGTAAATGGTATTGATACAACGCATTTTAAACCGAACCACGCGGGAGAAAGCCGTGAAAATGTTGTTTTTGGTCATGTAGGTCGTTTAGCTGAAATTAAAAACCAACAGTTATTAATTAAAGCTTTCTCTATCGCTTCAAAAGCAGATGCAGAGTTTAACAAAAGGGCTAGATTAGAAATTGTCGGCGATGGAAGTTTGAAACAAGAACTAATCGATTTAATTGAGAACTATCAACTTCCCAATTCAATTAGACTTCTCGGTGCAAAAATAAATATGCTGAGTGAGTATCACAGGTTTGATGCGTTCGTAATGAGTTCCCTTGCAGAGGGAATTCCAATGACATTACTTGAAGCAATGTCGTGCGGTATTGTGCCGGTGGCCACCCGAGTTGGAGGTGTTCCTGAAGTCGTTTCCAATGAAAATGGCTTTTTGTACGAAAGTAGGGATGCTCAAGCACTAGCGAGTATTTTACGTCGTTTAGTTCATACCCCTGAATTAGTCGAACGCCTAGGAAAATCTGCTAGACAAACGGTGGTCAACCGCTTCAGTGAGAATGCTATGGTTAGGTCGTATGAGTCACTTTATCAAGGAGCGGTAAGAAACTAATGTGTGGTATTAGCGGTATTTTTTCATTCAATGAAGAGTTTGTGGTAGATGAGAACCAACTCAAATCTATGAATCGAGCCATAGCTCATAGAGGGCCTGATGATGAAGGTTATTTTTTTTCTAACGGTGTAGGACTGGGTCATAGGCGTTTATCAATTATAGACCTTGCTGGCGGGCATCAACCAATTTTTAATGAAGATGGTACTGTTGCTATCGTCTTTAATGGCGAGATATATAATCATAAAGTTATAAAAAAAGAACTCCAAGAGCTCGGTCACGTGTTTCAAACCAATAGTGATACGGAAACAATCGTGCATGCTTGGGAGGAGTGGCAAGAGGGGTGCTTAGAGCGACTTAATGGTATGTTTGCTTTCGCTATTTGGGATGCCAATACAAAGCAACTTTTTATAGCTAGAGATAGAGCGGGTGAAAAACCTATTTATTACTCGCTTTTAAAAGACGGTAGCGTAGCTTTTGCGTCTGAGCTTAAGGCGCTAAAGAAGCATGCATTGCTTGACCAGCGTTTAGACAAGTGCGCTATTGAGGACTTTTTAACGTTTGGCTACATCCCAGAACCCAAGTCGATATACTCATCAGTTAAAAAACTAAAAGCAGGCCATTATTTGTTGTTAGCGCAAAGCGGTAATGAATTGCTTCAACCTCAACAGTACTGGGATTTACCTTGGAACTCTTCAGACTCTGAAGCAACCGCCGGCCTCACTGAACAGTTATTTGAAAGGTTAAAAAGTGCGGTAGAGCTTAGGATGGAGTCGGAGGTGCCGCTTGGCGCATTTCTTTCAGGAGGCGTAGATTCTTCTTCCATTGTTGCACATATGAGCCAATTACAGGAAAAGCCGGTAACCACTTGTGCTATAGGCTTCGACGTCCCCAAATTCAATGAGTCTGAATTTGCAAAGAAGGTGGCTATTCACTGTAACACCTCACATCATCTTGATGTTGTAAAAGTGGATGATTTCTCGGTTATTGATAAGTTGCCGACCATGTATGACGAGCCTTTTGCAGACAATTCCGCACTACCTACCTATATGGTATGCAAATCCGCAAGAAAGCACGTAACTGTTGCGTTATCCGGTGACGCTGGTGATGAGTTGTTTGTCGGTTACAGACGCTATCGAATGCACTTGAATGAGCACAAAGTGCGCAAAAAAATTCCCAAGGTTATTAGGGATACAGTTATAAAACCTTTGGCTGCTATATATCCGAAGCTTGATTGGGCCCCCCGCGTATTTAGGGCTAAGACAACGTTAGAGAGCATTGCTTTGTCGCCTTCCGATGCTTACTTGAATTCGGTGAGTTTAATAAGGAAGAAAGAGCGCTTTTCATTATACAGTGAGGCGTTTAAACGAGACTTAAACGGGTATTGTTCTAATCAGGTCTTTGACGAGCATTTGGAAGGAAAGGAGTTTCAATGTCCAGTTAAACTAGCCCAATATCTTGATTTTAAGACGTGGATGCCAAGCGATATTTTAACTAAGGTCGACAGAGCGAGTATGGCAAACAGTTTGGAGGTGAGGGTTCCTATGTTGGATCACCACTTTGTGGAATGGGCATTTAAGCTTCCTCTTGATGTGAAACTCGATGGTGGTAACGGAAAAGCTTGCCTCAAAAAATCAATGGAGCCCCATCTGCCTTACGATAATTTATACAGAGATAAGATGGGATTCAGTTCTCCTGTTGCTCAATGGTTAAGAGGTCCACTAAAAGCGAGGTTGCGCTCGGCTTTAGATAATCTCGTGTCATCAGAGTTAGATATCTTTGAAGCGAGTGCGATAAATACGCTATTCGAAGAGCATCAGAATAAGCGTCGAGACCATGGCACAACGCTTTGGGCATTGATGATGCTTAGTGCTTTTGTTGAAGGATAATGCGCAGTGAAACACTTACTTTTTCTGTGTCATCGTATCCCTTATCCACCAAACAAAGGCGATAAGATTCGCAGTTTTAATATGCTCAAAAAGTTGAGTGAACATTACACGGTACATTTGGCGGCATTTGTTGATGATCCGCAAGACTGGCAGTACAAGGCTTATTTGGAAAAGTACTGTGATTCTCTTTGCTTGGTTGCCTTAGACAAGAGAAAGGCAACACTCAAAAGTGCCGTGGGTTTACTATTGAATCAACCGCTTACCTTGCCTTATTTTTACAGCGCGCAAATTGCTAAATTTACAAACGAAAAGTTGGCATCCCACAACGATGCAGACGTTTTTGTTTTTTCCTCTTCGATGGCACAATTCGTTGATAGTGACGCGCATAAGCATTTGAAACGTGTTATCGACTTTGTGGATGTTGACTCTGATAAGTGGAGGCAGTATTCAGAGAAGAAGTCTTGGCCGATGAACTGGGTTTATCGAAGAGAAGCCAAGCTACTGGAACAAGAAGAGGTGAGGCTGACAGACTGTTTTAATAGAAGTCTTTTCGTTTCACCACAAGAAGCTACGCACTTTCGTGAGCTGATTCCCTCACACCTTCGAAACAAAGTAGACTTTGTGTTAAATGGAGTAGATACGAAGTACTTTAGTCCCTCGTTTAATCAGGAGATAAGGGAGAGTGCGCCGTACCTCTCATTTACCGGAGCTATGGATTATTGGGCAAACGTTGATGCAGTGGTGTGGTTTGTCCAAAATGTTTGGCCACAAATAATTTCGAAACATTCTAATATTCGCTTTTATATAGTCGGAGGCAACCCTACTGATGAAGTGAAGGCGCTTGAAAAAATAGAGGGAGTTGTAGTAACAGGCAGAGTAGAGGATGTTCGTCCCTATATAAAAAGCGCAAAAATTTGCATCGCGCCAATGAGAATAGCTCGGGGTATTCAAAACAAAGTGCTTGAAGCAATGGCGATGGGTAAGTCTATGGTATTGACCAATATGGCCTCAGATGGAATAACAATTCCCACTGAGCAACAAAAATATGTTGCTGATGACGCTGCTTCGTTTCGAAACGCAATACTTGACTTGCTTGACTCGGAAGACGAGCAATCACAAATTGGAAGCATTAACCGCTCTGTAATTGAAAATAATTATAAATGGAAAAATACGCTGACTTCGCTTCTCAATAGCTTTAATTCACCACAAAATAAATAGAAGGCAATTGGCGTATGAAGCGCGCAATAGCACTTTAAAGGACGACTTAGTGAAAGTTTTACATGTTTTTGATCACTCGATACCTCTTCACAGCGGATACACTTTCCGAAGTAGGGCCATTCTTCGTCAGCAGCGCGCCTTAGGAATTAAAACGTGTCATGTTACTAGCCCGAAGCAAGGAAAGAGCGAGCATTCTATGGAGTCTATTGATGGTTTAGACTTTTACAGAAGCGAGCAACCAGTGGGCCTACTAGCCGCGTTTCCAGTGTTAAACCAGCTGACTGTTGTAGCTTCGTTGCGTAAAAAAATTACGGAAGTTATTGAATTAGAAAAACCCGATATTATTCATGCCCACTCACCCGCGTTGAATGGCTTGGCAGCTGTTCAGGTAGGCAAGAGCTATGGTATACCGGTAGTGTACGAGATTCGCGCATTTTGGGAGGATGCTGCAGTTGATCACGGAACGTGCAAAGAAGGCGATACACGATACAAACTTACCCGAGCACTTGAAAATTATGTCGTTAATCATGTGTCAGCTGTAACAACAATATGCAAAGGGCTGCAGGACGACCTTATTAAGCGTGGAGTAAGTTCGGATAAGCTTACAGAAATTCCAAACGCTGTTGAAATTGAAAAATTTACTGAAAAAGAAGTTAATGAGAAGGAAGTTAGCGAGCTTTGCAAAAAGCTTTCACTTAATGGGAAGTATATAATAGGTTTCGTAGGGTCCTTTTATGCATACGAAGGCTTAGATTTGCTGCTAGAGGCTATGCCTGCAGTCCTGTCAGAACAATCTAATGCACATCTGCTATTAGTTGGCGGTGGCCCTCAAGAGAGTAATCTGAAAAAACAAGTCGAACATTTGGGCCTTCAAAATAAAGTTACCTTTACTGGGCGCGTGCCTCATGAAGATGTGGCATTATTCTATAACCTGATTCAACTTCTTGCATTCCCTAGAAAGTCTATGCGTCTCACAGAGCTAGTGACTCCCTTAAAGCCCCTGGAAGCAATGGCGCAGCACAAACTTGTTTTGGCTTCTGACGTTGGCGGGCATAGAGAACTTATTGAAGATAGGAAAACAGGCTATCTATTTAAGGCTGATGATGTTGGTGAACTGGCAGCTAAAATTGTTGAGATTGCCAAATCATCAAACGAGCGAATATTGAATAACGGCTTCGACTTCGTGAAAAATGAGCGAAACTGGAAGGTGTCAGTGTCTAACTATTTACCTATATATACTAAGTTGGCAAAGCATGGCCAATAAATCACTTTCTATACTGGTATTTAGCTCGCTATTCCCGAGCGAAACAAGAAAGACGGCAGGGTTGTTTGTTCGTGAACGTATGTTTCGAATGCGAGAGCATGCCAATATAACCGTAATTTCGCCGGTTCCATGGTTCCCAGGGCAAGGTATCATCCGTCTGTTTTATAAAGGTTACCGCCCCATGCCGGCCAAAATGGAAATACAAGACGGTGTGGAAGTGTATTTCCCTCGTTTTTTGTCGTTTCCATATTTTTTTAGGTCCAAAGATGCTGCTTTTATGGCGTGGTCTGTTCGAAAGTTAGTAAAGAACCTAGTCAAGAAAAAAGGGATCAATATTATAGACTCCCATTTCAGTTATCCCGATGGACTTGCTGCTACTACGCTTGCTAATGAACTAAGCATCCCTTCTACTATCACAATGCGCGGGACCGAAGTGCCCCATGCTAATGACCAAACAAAGCTACCAATGTTGCAAAGGGCATGGGGGCAGGCTTCGCATGTGCTAGCCGTTGCACAAAGCTTAAAAGATGTGGCTTTAGTACACGGTGTCGAACCAGAAAAAGTAACAGTTGTCGGTAACGGTATTGATACAGAAAAGTTCATTTCTCTAAGCAAGCAAAAAGCGAAAAAAAACCTAGGAATTCAGCCCGAATCACCTGTTCTTATTACGGTGGGAGGATTGGTGTTCAGGAAAGGGTTTCATAGAGTACTTGATTGCTTGCCCAAGCTGAAGCTGCAGTACCCAAACATTCAATATCTTATAGTTGGCGGTCCGTCGCTTGAGGGTAACATTGAGGAGTATTTACGAAGTCAGACTAAGCGACTAGGGCTTGAAGAAAATGTTATTTTTTGTGGTCCGCAAAAACCTTCAGAGTTACATAAATACTTATCTGCAGCGGATGTATTTGTTTTACCTACCGCTAATGAAGGTTGGGCAAATGTGCTTCTTGAATCTCTAGCCTGCGGTACACCAGTTGTGGCCACAGATGTGGGAGGGAATAAGGAAGTGATTAATAGTACTTCTCTGGGGCATATAGTGCCATTCGATGAAAAGGGTGCTTTATTTAACGCAATAGCCAACTCAATAGAAAAAAGCTGGGACGTTAATTTACTGGTTGCTTATGCGGAGCAAAATCACTGGCGACATAGAGTTCAGCATCTAAAAACTATATTTGAGAGGCTCGTAGGGTGAACCCACAGTTTTCGGTGTATTTGGACTTGGTGAGATTGTTGGCGTCATTCACAGTCTTTTTTAGTCACTTGATCATCGTTGGTAACCCTTTGCTGTGGAGATTTAAAGTATTTCCTGGTCACCTCGGGGTTATAGTTTTCTTTGTATTATCAGGTTACGTAATTGCATATGTGGTTTTCGAGCGAAAGGAACATTGCAGCAAATTTATTGTTAGCCGTTTCACCAGGATTTACTCAGTAGTAATTCCAGCTATGGTAATTACGTATTTGTCGTTTTGGTTCGTACAACAGAATAATCCAATCCTTTTAGAGGTTATTAACGACAACCAAGAAGTTACGCTTACTCAGTTTTTTTCTGTTCTTTTTATGCTACACCAGAGTTGGCAGCAGGTACACTTTCTGACTAATAATCCAATTTGGTCAATCGCTTTTGAGATGTTTTATTACATTGCCTTTGCTGTATTGATTTACACCAAAGGCATAAAACGAATTACGTTATTTTGTTGTGTTGTACTTGTTATGGGGCCTAATATCTTTCTTTATTTCCCCCTATGGCTTCTCGGCGTTTGTAGCTTTTGTTTAGCGACTAGGTGTAAAACTTCTTTATATCTATCTTTATTACTAAGTTTTTTACCTATATTTGGCATCGTCTATCTATTTTCCTCTGGCGTAGAATTGTGGTTCCACGAAATCAGTAATGCTTTTGTGAATAATAGGCTTGACGAGTTGCTAAATGCACAATCGCAAAACTTGCTTCATGATTATGCGTGTGCTTTTTTGTTAAGTGTTCACTTTGTAGGCATGTTTAACTTGCTCAAATATAAATCTGTCTTCTCTAAATGGTTAGGGAAAAAAATAAAGGTAGGAGCAGAAATGACCTTTGCTCTATATCTTTTACACTTACCCCTTTTATACGTGACTAGCGCAATTTTTCGTCCGTCTTCTTCTAGTGTTGTGCATGCTTTAATATCCCTTTTATTGTTGCCTATTGTCATTTTTTTTCTGAGTAAGTTTATTGAGGCTAGAAAGGCGCATTATTATTCTTTTTTTTCATCAGTTATTGTTAAGTTAACGCATTTCTCCAACAAAATTTGGGCGTCTAGATGATTGAAACTCTTGCTTTCCTATGTATGGTTATTTGTGTTCCGTACTTCTGCTACATTGGCGATAAAATAGAACGGGACTCAAAAATGCCTAAAAAACGTGATAATGAACATGAAATCGATAATTAGGTACGGCACTAATGCGTGACGCCATTCTCATATTTCTATTACCCATATTGATGTACTATGCAATCAAGCGACCATTTATTGGTTTAAGTTTATGGTTGTGGTCATCACTCGTGCCTATGCAAACATGGTCTTTTGGTATAGCAACAACTATTCGATGGAACATGATTTTTGCCCTGTGCACTATGCTTGGTTATCTGTTTCAACCGGATAAACCAAAGTTTCTTTTCAATAAAATCTTCGGTCTATATTTATTATTCGTTGTTTGGGTGTCGATCGCTAGCTTCATGCATAGTGGGTATGACGACCACGTTTTTCGGCAGTACGATAGGTTCATTAAAGCCTCTTTGTTTTTTCTATTTGCAGCTTTGATCGTCGAAAAAGAGCATCATTTAGAGGCTCTAATTTGGGCTCTCGTGCTGTCAGTGGGATTAATGGCTGGAACGCAAGGTGTTGCCGTAATCGTCAGCGCCGGAGGGCATAAACCTCTCGGTATAAGCAATGCCTTTAACGATAATAACTTGGCAGCACTAGCCACTCTAATGACATTGCCCTTTTTGATTTATCTTTTTTTTAAATATCGACATCAAAAGCTACTTAAGTATGCTTTACTCGCTGGTATGACAAGTAATTTGGCCTTCGTAATAGGCTCAGATTCTCGAGGTGCATTTCTTGGGCTGATAGTGCTAGTTGGTTATTTCTTTTTGAAGAGTGATAAAAAAGCGTTGGTATCTGTTTTCTTAATTGCTGGAGGGCTTCTTGGCTTTTTTCTAGTTGACCAGGCTTGGACAGACAGAATGGGTACAATGAGTGAGTTAGGTAGTGACAACTCCTTCCAAGGAAGGCTAGTCGCTTGGAAATTACATCTGTTGATGGCTCTTGAGAGCCCGCTTTTTGGCGGGGGATTTGACGCTGCATCTTACGGTCCTACGGTGCAGTATTTACTGATGGATTGGGATAAAGTTAGTTTTATTCCTTCTGCCGACCCAGGTGAGCTTCATGTCGCTCACAGTATCTACTTCCAAATTTTAGGTGATAATGGCTTCGGTGGATTTTTTATATATATTCTCATGTTGGCTGTGCTGCTGTCATCGCTCAAATCTCTCAAGAAAAAAGTCGTAAATGAACGTGTCAATAGCATGGCAATGTACACAGGGCTAAGCGTAATGGCCTTTTTGGTGTCTGGAGCGGCGTTGAGCGCAGCGTACAATGAAATTATTTTGATGCTACTCGCTTTTCAAGTTGGATTATCGCGCTTTTACATGAGGGAGCTTGAAAAAAAGCAGAACGTTAAAAAGTTACTGAATAAATCAACTATAAGAACACTATGAGAATTTCTATACATCAATCGCTAATAAAAGTAGCAGCGCCAATTCGAGTGAAGCTGTTTGAAAAAATAGCTTCTCGTCAGCAGTGGACTCAAGACAGAATTTATGAATATCAGAGTCAAAAATTGCAAAAAATCATTACGCATTGCTGGTCGACTGTTCCATTTTATAAAAATCACTGGAGCCAAGCAGGAATAGACCCGCTAAAGGTTCGTTTTATAGAAGATTTAGAGCAGTTGCCTCTTCTTACGAAACAACATGTAAGAGATAACCTCAATGAATTGACGACATTAGACTCGTCAATCAAGTTCAGTGAAGCAAGAACTGGTGGTAGTACAGGTAGTCCTGTAATCTTTAGAATGACAAAATTTGATGAAGAAATGGCCTGGGCTCAGATGTATATGGGATGGTCGTGGGCAGGCTATAAAATAGGTGCTCCATTTTTGGTGGTGGGCGGCGAGTCAGTTGGAACAGGGCTTTCTGATAAAAGAAGCTTAAAAGATGCTGTAATGAATCGTTGGGGGACCAGTGGCTCCAATTTGACGCTAGAGCGAACTCGGCTACTGGCCAAAAGTGCACACTTCCATAAAATTACATTAATATACGGGTATCCAAACGCAATAAAAGAGTTAGGTGAGTTTTTGCTCGAAGTCGGTGACGTACCTCGAAACTTGGAAGGAATTGTATGCACTGCTGAGGTGATGCGCAGCGAAGTTAGGCACAGAATTGAAGAAATCTATGGAGTAAAGGTACTCGATCAATATGGCCTGAATGATGGTGGGTTACATGCCTGTGAATCAGCAGAGCAAAATGGATTTAATTTGTCATTTCATCGTGGCATTCTCGAAATACTAAATGAGAACGGAAAGCAGATAAAGACTACTGGGAAGCCTGGAAAGGCTATAGCGACTTGTTTCACAAATTTTGCAATGCCTTTCATACGCTATGAAACCGGTGATAATCTTAATTGGGCGGAGGCAGGTAGCGGAGGGCAAACAAGGTGGCAAAAAATTGGCCCTATAGATGGTCGAACAGGTGACGTAATTAAATTGCCGTCAGGAAGAATAATCACGATGCCAGGATTAACATTGGTAATGCGCTGGGTCGACGGCCTCAAACAGTATCAATTTATCCAAACTGACATTTCTACTGTTGAAGTTAGAGTTACCTTCTATGAATCTGTTGAGCCGAATTTGAAAGAGCTAAATGAATATTTGAATACTAAAATCTCGAGCGAGATTAGCTGGTCCATTAGGGTTGCCTTGCCCCTCAAAACTAAAAATGGAAAGGTTCTCATAATAAAAAATGAGATCTTAGCAAGAACATAGGCCTTTAAATGTTGAGAACGTTATTGCGTATATGTTGTGGGGCGGGAATCGTAGGAGTAATTTTATTTCTAGCCTCCTATTTTTTTTATCAACATACTGCCTTTCTGAATAACCACCTCCAACGTTATTTGGATAGAAATATAAACCAAAATTGGGGGGTTAGGAAAGCCACCCTAAGAGGAGTCGACTCGTTTAATAACCTTCTTCCAATGATTAAGCCCGTCCAAATAGACTATGATTTGGCAGGGCCAGGAACTTTGAAAGAAGATTATCCTCTCCCATCACACATAGACAACTTAGTGATAGTTAAAAATAGCGAACAGCTTTCTAGAGCTCTGAAGTCGGCAGTGCCGGGAGACGGGATTCTCTTGTTGCCGGGAAGTTATAATTTATCCGGCGCTAGAATAGAGTTGGGGAACAAGGTACCAAAAAAATGGGAGCGAAACACTTTTGTTTTTGCGGAAAGTTTTGGTGACGTACAAATTATTCTAGATACGACCGAGGGGTTTTACGTAGATAAACCTAACTGGACGTTTCAAAATTTGATAATTAATGGTGTATGTCCCGGCCCTAATTACTGCGAGCATGCATTTCACATAGTGGGTAACGCGAGCAATTTTGTTCTGGCTAATAGCATAGTCAAAAATTTCAATTCTCACATTAAAAGCAACGGTTTTGTCAGTAAAAAAAATAACGAAAGACTATTTCCTCATAATGTGAAAATTATAAATAACGCCTTTTTCAACGATTATCTTAGAAAGACGCTAAGTCCTGCGACACCCCTGGATATTGTGGGGGGGGATAATTGGTTAATTGAGGGGAATTTTGTCTCTGATTTTACAAAGGCGATGTATACTCACAGGCTAAATTGGACTTATGGAATATTTTTGAAGGGTGGTGGTAAAAATGGCGTCATCCGAAACAACCTTGTCGCTTGTGAGTGGCGTTTATCACATTACTCAAAGTTAGACGCTAGAGTAGGTATTTCAATTGGCGGCGGTAGTACTGAAAATCAATTTTGTCCAAAAAATGACTGCTCTATAGAACATCACTCAGGTCAGATTATTGAAAATACGATTGTGAACTGCACTAATGACTCTGCTATCTATATCAATAAAGGGGCAGATATTCAAATCAGGAAGAATCGGATAGTCAACTCTCTCGGTATTGAAGCTAGATTTCCCCAAACATCTTTATCGTTAGTTGATAACGATTATGAGGGCATAACTTTATTACGAGATGGTGCAAGACTTGTTGATTAATAATTTGAATTCAAAAGTGGCAGCCAAAATATGACAGCTATGGTGATAAGTGTAGTAATCACGACGATGAACAGGCCGGTAGAGTTCAGAGTTGCGCTTAAGTCAGTGTTGTCGCAGTCATATGAGCATAAGCAGATAGTAGCAGTTGTAGATGGAAGTAAGGATACTCTTAAGAACTATGCAAAGGTTATAGAGGAGTTTGAAGAACAGGTTGACTTTGTCTTCCTAGGAGATAAAAAAAATGGTCACGGTCCAAGCTTCTCCAGAAATATTGGAATTGAGCAATCTTATGGTCAATACATAGCCTTCTTAGATGACGATGATATTTGGAGCGATGAGGAGCATCTTGCTCGTTTTGCCGGCATTGTTAAGGAGTCGAACTGCGCTGCTTTACCAGAATTATACTTTACTCACCAACAAGCAAAGTACCCAGATGGTAAGTTACATGAAAACGCTATTTGGCTTGAAGGTTTGATCGACAAAATTAACTTTGATGCATCGGGAGTTAGCCGTATTAGCGTCGATAAGTTGTTATTTTCTAGAGGGTTTGGTCATATGAACTGCACTATAGCCCTGAGAACCTTAGTGCAAGACATAAATGGTTTCGACGAAGCTCTAAGGTACGAAGAAGATCGCGATTTTTATTACCGTTTGCTGGACAAAGCTTCGCGCATATTTATTTCAAAATACTACATTGGAATTCACTTCATACCCTCGGGCAGAAGCAGTGCATCTAATCTGAATAATTCTCTTTTTAGGTGTACACAACAGCTTCAGAGCGCACTGAAACTGATTTCAACGCTGAAGCGTAAAAAAATAATCGCGAAGGTTGAAAAGTCGGCGGCGTACACCGCCCAAAATCTAGCAAATATTCACTACGCAAAAAATGATATGCGTAGAGCCAAGCGCTTTGTTTTACTATCTCTTGCGTTAAAATTTACTTTGGGCGCACTTAAAGCACTTGCGAGAATTCTAATCTACAAGAAAACCAAAAATGAATAAAAACCGTTTGGTTGTAATAGCCTACATTTGGAATTTTTCATCGAATCTTATTATTCGCGGCTTGGGATTAATAAGTACATTAATACTTGTACGTGTTCTAAGTAATGATGACTTCGGCATAATCGCTATTGCTATGATGGTTAATGGATTCTTCGATGTGTTAGCAAATGTCGGAATCAACCGTTATTTAATACTAAAGAAGAGTCCTTCTCATCACGAATACTCGAATGCATGGTCTTTGAATATCATGCTCAAGCTAATACTAGCGAGCGTCATGTGTTTGTTATCAGGTGTCTTTGCTAATTACTTTGAAATGCCAGAGTTGTATTCAGTAATTATCGTAATGGCTCTTATCCAGATTGTTTCTTCCTTCAATAATGTCGGATTAATTAAATTAGAAAAAGAGCTTAATTTTTCGGTTGTAAACCGGATTTCAATATTTTCTAAGGTAATCTCGTTTTTTGTCACTATATCCTGCGCTTTATATTTTGAAAATTATTATGCCTTGCTTATAGGTTTATTCTTTAATTCAGTTTCGAGGTGTGCAGGAAGCTATATCTTTTGTGACTTTAGGCCTCGTTTTGTTTTAAATTACGATCACAATATGTTCTCAGCGTCGCTTTTTCTGTTTGTGCGTAACTTCTTTGGTTACAGCCGCGCGCAAGTCGATACTTTTTTTGTAAGTTCGCAATTTGGCAAAGACACAACAGGCGATTACTCCGTGTCTAAGCAATTCTCTGCAATGCCCTATGGCGAGCTTATTGGACCTGCTATGGCACCTATTTTTTCTGCACTATCCGCCCTAAAGAGTCAAAAAGAAGATCTTCATAATAAGTCGCTTCAAACCCTTTTTTTAATCTTGTTAATTATTTTTCCAAGTAGCGTCGGCTTGTACGCTATAAGAGACGAATTTACGCTGGTGGTTCTTGGAGATAAGTGGGGGCACATAAGTGACGCGTTAGGCTGGCTTGCTTTTATGATGCTTGTTTTTGCTATACAGCCAGTTATAAATATAATCTTTGATGCCTATGGAAAAATTAAGGAGTCAATCGTTATTGAGGTTTTCGGTTTATCAGGGTTGATAGCCACGTTTATATGGATTGCGCCCTCAACATTACAAGGCTTTATTGAAATAAGGATTTTTATTGCATTAACGGTGATTGTTTTTATGCTTTTGTATGCCACATTGCTAGTGCAATTCAGGTTATTAGCATTTTCATGGATTGTCGCTTTCTTGGCGATCCCCACAGTAATGATGTATTGGTGTGTCAGTTTCGTGGGGAGCGATGGTGCTTCGCTTTTTTCTATTCTTTTATTGAAAGTCGCAGCCGGTACCTCTTCATATGTAGCCGGCAGTTACATTATGCTACTTCTTCAGGTTTTTGTTTTAAAGTCGAAAGTCATCGAAACAGTAGTGCCAAGCAAAGTATTTAAGTTAGCTAAGTTGGAGCGGTTTTTGTCATGAGTTTGCCGAATTTGTCTATAGTAAAGAGAACAAGAAAGAGTTTTCTTTATAGGGCAATAATTTTTTTATTGAGCAAAGAAACATACAGTACACTATATGCGCTCTTTATTTATTCTAAGGACGCATTAGTATTAAGCTTTAGGTATAAGGTTAAAAAAACACTCTATAGTAGGCTTTTTACGATAAATGGTGATAACGATAACATAATGTTTTCTATTATCATGCCGTCGTACAATAGAAGAAAATGTATAAGCGATGCGATCATCTCGGTGTTGCAACAATCATATTCAAACTATGAATTGATAATTGTAGATGACGGGAGTTCAGATGGTTCGGTAGAGTTTATCAAAGAGAATTTCGACCGTGAGTTAAAAAAAGGTAGAATAAGACTATTTTCATTGCCTAAAAACGAAGGTGTTTGTTACGCGAGAAACTTTGGTTTAAAAAGGGCAACTGGCGACACAATATGCTATTTGGACAGTGATAATAAATGGTGTAGTTGGTATTTAGACTACATTGCTGAGCACTATAGAAGCGCCCCAGCCTGCAAACTAGCTTACACGTCAATGCTTTCAATTAATAAAGAAATTAACACTTGTAGTGTCGTAGGTGATATTTATGATTTCGATAGAATGATGGAAGCTAATTATATCGATATGAATGTTTTTTCTCATAAAGCTTCGCTTTCAGAGAAATACGGCGATTTCGACACCGAGTTAAAGCGTTTAGTTGATTATGAGTTGATTATGCGTTTCTCTTATCATTACACTCCAGCTTTTTTACAACGTATCGGCGCTAAATACATATACCGTCGAGGAATTGAAACTATCACTAATTCCGAGGAATTAGAGTACCAACGGTCGCTAAAGCTTGCTCATGAAAAAATATGTAATTATCGCAAAAAACTAGATGCGTGATGGGGGATTAGTTTTCGAGAGCAAGAGCGTCTTGGTAGTTCTCTTTCTAAAAAAGGAAAAATAGCTTCTCTACAATTGTGGGAATAATTAAAAATAGAGGGTTATTAGCATGAGGTTGGAGTCCTTGCTGACCCTGTGTAACTATCGCTGTTAATGTACATTTCAGCATTTTCGAGCGCACTTTCACTTGCAAAAAGTATAGCGTTGTTAAGAGGGGTTATGAGTGAAACACATTTTATATATATTGCCTACGGTCGGCGAATTATCACAAACGTTTATAGTGGATGAAATAGAGCTTGTGTCGAGTAGTGGTGATATTTCGATATTATCAATGTCAGACTATGCGCCTAGTGATTTATCAGTAAACTGGAAGCAAATCAGTGATAAATATCAAATAGATGTCGCCGTACAGCCCTCTTCCAATATTAAAGTCAGCAGATATAGCATATCTAACTTACTATTTAAGCTTTGTAGGCTTCTGGTGATTAATAAGAGCGAGCGATATTATTTACTTTGGGCCTTTAAAAATATAAAAGATAAGTATAAAACCGTCTCTCATATACATTGCCATTTTGCAGGTGCGAATCTTTCTCTTGCTTATGCATTGTCTATCCTTTTAGACGTTAAAGTATCTGTCAATTTTCATGGCTATGATGTGAGAGAATGGCAAATCGAGAAAGACAGACTTGCGGCCATATGTAATGAAACCACCGCTAACTTTGTAGTCTCCTCTTCGCAGAAGCAAAAATTAGAGCAAATAGGGGTCAATTCAGAAAGTATTGTCGTTCAGCCCGTTGGCGTTAATATAAGCGTAAAAAAACATGTAGGCGCTAACATGTTTGAAGAGACATTTAGATTGGTGAGTGTTGCCAGGTTACATCCGATCAAAAATCACATGATGGCATTAAAAGTACTAAATGTTTTAATAAAAAAAGGCTACAGTTTACATTATTCAATCATTGGCGATGGTGAAACATTACCTGAGTTACGCGCGTTTGTTCAAAGTCAAAGTATTGAAAAATTTGTAACTTTTATGGGTGCGCTTTCCCACAAAGAAGCGATTGAGGCTATGAGGCAGAATCATGTACATTTGCTTACAAGTATAGATGAGGGCGCCCCCACTGTAGTTATGGAAGCTATGGTGCATGAAGTGTTAAATGTTTGTACCGAAGTTGGCGGCGTTGCTGACTTAATAGAACATAATAAAAGTGGGAAGCTTGTTAAAAGCGAAGTTGAATTGACGATAGTTATAGAAGAACTGATTAACGATAGAGCGCAAATACCTTCTTTGACCAAGGCAGCGTATCAGAGAGCATGCCTGCACTTTGATAAACAGAAGCTTGTTGTTAGAAAGCTTCAATTTATGGAATTAAAATAGCCATTATTGATTATATCGGTGCTTCTTACCAGGTAGCCCCTAATAATTGGTAGTTTAAATGTAATAAAGGATTAATACGTTGAGTTTAGAGGCACAGTTATCTTCTGCAGTATTGAGCGCTAGACAAAAAGTCTTGAACACTTTTGTAATAGCAATAGCTATTGTTCTATTAGTGCCTTTTTTGTTGAAAATGATATCAAATTTTACAGCGGCCTTATCTCAAGCTGACTCGTTAAGCTTAATATTTAAACAAGTTTATTGGTATTTGCATCAATCGATTAAAGGTGCGCCCGTGTTAGTTTTTTCATTGCCGATTATATTTTTATTGCAGCGTTTTTTTCCTGCAGTCGAAAAACAGTCTAGCTTTAACCAAGCCCTCGCTTTAGACGCACTTTATTCGGTGGTTATGCTTCTATTTTATATTGCAGTCGCCCCTAGCTTTTTTGACTATTTAAAGGTGGCTCTATCCATCTCAGAATTTAAACTGTGGGCAGTCAACGCGAGTGAACTGCATTACTTTTGGCAATTATTAATCGGTTATCTGGCTGTCGACTTTCTAGGGTGGTTACATCACTTAATTCGTCATAAAGTGCCATTCTTTTGGGCTCTGCATGCTGTGCATCACTCTCAACAAGAACTTAACCCATTATCCAATGAACGTATTCATATATTGGATTGGTTTGTCGCGAATATGATCAAATTCATTCCTGTATTATTTTTTACCGAGTCGCTTGGTATCATATTAAACTATATCGTTATTCATAAATTTTTAGATCACCTAAACCATGCTAACGTGAAGACTAATTTAGGTTTTCTGAGATATGTATTTGTTACACCGCAGTCGCATAGGGTGCACCATTCGTGTGAAAAGGAATTTTTTGACAAGAATTTTGGTGTGTCATTGAGTATTTGGGATCATATTTTTGGTACGCAATGTAAAAATTATGATGTTTATCCTGCTACAGGGGTTCCCGATAGTAAATTTCCTAATGAACAAAATGCAGAGTCGAAAAATATCTTAGTTACGTTTTTTAGTCAGCAAGCATACCCATTTAAGAAGATAGCTCGCTACCTTGGCGATAGATAATAAAATGAATTATCAAACTTGAAGGCTGAATATCAAAAACCGTATTTGATATTCTCCGCAATTCTACTGCTTCGTATCTTAGAAATGTTCGACTTCCATTGTGGATAGTTTTTCGTATAGTTAGAGAGGAATTCAGAGAGTCCTTTTTTCATTGCTGAAGTGTTGTCGTAAAGTGCGCCAAAGCTTCCGTATTTCTTTTCTATTTCAACATAGCTTTTATTCTTAGTTAAGATGAGAGGTTTAAGCGAGGTAATTGCATCAAGAACACTGCCACTAGCCACTAAATTGTAAGTTTGGGCAACCGGTAAGCATATAATGTCCATTTTGTTGACAGTGGCCACATATTTATCTCGCGGAACTGATTCGCGAGAAGGCTGGCTATATAATGGGCCTAATAGCGTTTCGTCTTGACCTTTTTGCATTAATCCAATTGCATGAAACTTAACATGAGAACCAGAATACAATCTTGCCAATTCTAAGAACGTGTCAAAACCTTTGTTATCACTGCAGTGCCCGACAAACCCAATGTTTATTTCGTTGCTATTTGCCATAACAAACGATTCGTTATCTTGGCACTCTGATAAAAGTATTGGGTGCTCAAGCGTGATGATGTTGTTAGAAAGGTTTGGGAAGTACTCCAGCATGGATTCTCTGATACCAAGCTCTAGAGTAACTATTTTTAAGTTTTCTCTAATACTAGACTTTAGCGTTGAGATAAGGTCAAACCGCCTAACGAAAGGGTTTCGTGAACGCCAATCAAAGTTTGCAGCAAGGTCGTTGTGAAGAATACAGTGGGTAACAGGTAACTGCCCATCAATTCTTAGCGTCTTAAGGCCGCGTAATAGCATTCCGGTAAAGCCAGCAAACGCTATTGAAAATGTGCCATTTTTAGATTGAATTTCTCCCTTTACAAAATCGAGCGCCTTTCTTACGCCGATAAAGCTATGTAAGGGGTTATGGATTTTACTATTTGACAGGCTTTTTAATTCATCACAGACTGAGAAAGTAACGTCGCTTAAGTCACTGCATGATTTTGCTAGCTTTGCAATATGCCCTTCATTGCAATAAAAATAGATTTTAGTGTTTGGGTAGTTTTTGCGTAGCACGCGTATATACCCTTCGTTAAACGGCAAGTGCATGTTTTCATGGCTAAAAAAATCAAAAATGAAAATGTTTTGCAAAATTCTCAATCCTTTATAAATGAGAAGTCTATTTACTTATTGCATTAAGCAATCGCTTTACTAACCGGGGCTCATTCTTGGGATTATAAACACTTTTATCTAAATAATTTGTTACCAAGAAACGTTCGTCATTCTCCCATTTTTCTAAAAACTTTTCGTACATTTCGACAATAAAAGTATTTCTCGTTTGCTTTCCTAGCGTCTTGCCACACAGGTGATGAATATAGTTGTTATCTTCGTTGCTAATTACACCAATTCTAAAGCTATTAAGTAGTGCTCTGAGGCAATAGTCATTGTCTGAATAGTAGCCCTTGTAAAATTGGCTATCCAATAAACCTACCTTATCAATGACATCACGGGTTATGTAGACACAGGAAAACTCTAAATAGTCAGTTTGATAAGTATCGTGAGCTAACACCCCTCCGTGTGAAAAGTAGCCCACCACATCAAATTTAGTCGCAGCATTCTCTAAACGCGCTAGCCAGTTTTGATTAAATATAATGTCGTTATTTAAAAGAATAACAGCGCTACAATTTAGCGTAGATAGGCAGAACTCTATGCCACGGTTAGTTGTATCTAGGTAGCCAAGGTTCTCTTTATTTTGAAGTAAGTGTATACCTTTATATGCCTGAAGCATTGTTATCGTATCAGTTTTACTACCATCGTCGACAACAACAGTTTCAAATGAGGGGTTTAAAGCCTTGGTCGCCTCTAAGCTATCAAGACACCGCGCGGTTATTTCAGTGTTGTTGTATACAGGAATGACAAGTCCTATGGTCATTAGTTTTTTTCCTTGTAAATTAACTTTCGCAATGCTTTAAATAGAACGTTCAAAAACGTTCGTATGACAATAGGCGCACGCTGCTCGTTATCATATTCACCTCTAATACCTATAAATAAATGCCAATAAGCTAAAAAGATCGCATCTCTATTTTGATTGTTTAAAGATTTTGCTGAGTTAACCAAAGTCCAACGTAGAACTCTTATGAAGCAACGGAGGTTTTTAGCGTGACGATACCAAAATAATACTCCATTTCTTGTCGTGTAATAGAAATAATGAGCTGGCCTGATGCCGCGATGAGCATTGTGATGAACACTTGATTTGGGGGCTACTGAAACAGATATGTTCGCTTTTTGAGCACGTAAACACAAATCAAAATCTTCCATATATGCGAAAAAGCCCTCGTCAAACCCTCCAATTTTCATGTATGTTTCTTTGTTAATTAGCAATGCTGTTCCCCAAACTATTACTAGCCTATTATTACAGCCTTTGTAATTAGTATCGTCTAGACTTAAGCTTTCTTTTATTTCTGAGCGCTCTACATCGTAAAATGTCACAGCATGCTGAATTGTACTGTCATCATAATTTAAGATTATGGGGCTGGTGATTCCACTTTGCTTCTCAACTTGAAACTCAATTAAGCTAGATAAAGAGTCTGGGTCTACTTTAGCATCATTATTTACAAACCATACATACTCGTGCCCACTACTAAATGCATGCTCGGCTCCTTTGTTACATCCGCCAGCAAATCCAAGGTTATATTCTGATCTGATTAGCTCTACATCTTTTGAGTGTAACCTGAGGTTTTCGTAATCGATTTCATTAGAATTGTTGTCGATGACTAACGTGTGATAATTATCGTACCGTAAGTTTTTCAGCGATTCTAAAAACGCTAGTGTATCACTCGAAGAGTTCCAATTTAGGGTGACGATGCATACAGAGGGCTTAGTGGGTATTCCGTTTTCATAATGCACAAGTCTAATCCTTGTTAAATAGCAACGTATTACTGAACTGACTATTGTTTAGAAAGTGGGTTGAATCATTGAACAGCCTTTCACTATCATTTTTGTTCATGTTATGTGGGGAGCATCCTAGCTTTACACTTGATGAATGAAAAGAAAAGATCAGGTGCTGTGAATTCGTAGACACAAGAGACTTAGCTAATTTTTGCATCTCATCAGCGTTAAAGCCTTCTGGCGATAAACGAACTTTGCGTACACCCATCAGCCTTAGCAACACTTTCCCTATAAAATTGTTATTCAACGATTCCAAGCTTTCGGGCTCTCTGTTTAAATAATTGGAAAAATTAGACAAGAAACTTATATAGCCAGCGCTGTGAGGGATGCACTCAATCCCATTTTTTTTGACAATATGATTAGTATATTGACTAAAATTAGGCCCCTCTTGGTGAGTAAAGTCAGCAAACGCAGAAATACTTACATCGTGCGTGTAACCTAATTTGGCAAGTATACTGTAACTATTGGGGCCAACACCATAGCGGCCAGCTAGGTAAGTCGTAGGGCGCCTTCCCACGGTCTTTTCAATTAGCTCTGTAAGGCATTTAAGTTTTTCGAATTCAAGGGAATAGGGCAGGTTACCTGGATAAGAAAATTTTTCAGGAACGGGGTCAGTATCTTCAAACGGTGGGTTTACCCACGGGTGCAAATGCGCTGCGAACTCGACATCCTGCGGGTAATGTTGTTGAAAAAACGCAATAAGGTTTTTACCCTCGATTGAACTCACAAACGCATAATCCATCGCGAAGATGACCTTTCCCCCTGCTTGAATAAGCTTTTCACAAAATACAGTGAGTTCTTTTCCATGGGTGACTTTATCGTTACAACGATAAAAGCCGCCATCCCAGTCAAACTCTTCTTCCGTATGAACAACTATTGAAAGCTTTGCCATTTCTCTAATACCTAGTATTCCTGCTTGATTATTGAATTAGCCCACGGGTGTCGATCACCACTTTATTCTTGATGACCTCAAGCGAAATCGATTTGAACTCAGAGTGGTCTACCAATACTACAATAACGTTAGCTTTGCCCATGGCTTCAGATAGTGAACAGTGCTCAATATTTAATTCAGTCAACTTGGCAGGAAGGTTTTTAATATTTGGCTCAACGGCAATAATATGACCAACATCCTGCTCCGCCAATTTTTGGGTAATGTCCAATGCGGGGCTTTCTCGCAAGTCGTCAATGTTTGCCTTAAATGCTAGACCTAGGCACGCTATCACTGGGCGTTTGAATTCGTCTGCCGCTTTCTTAACTCTATCAATTACGTAATGTGGTTTGTTGTCGTTAATTTCTCTGGCAGTACGAATAATCTTCGCTGACTCGGGGGCCGAATCGACTATAAACCAAGGATCTACAGCTATGCAATGGCCGCCAACCCCTGGACCCGGCGATAGAATATTTACTCGAGGGTGGCGGTTAGCTAGTTTAATTAACTCCCAAACATTAATGTCTAACTCGTCACAAATAATTGAAAGCTCATTTGCAAAGGCTATATTTACATCGCGGAACGAATTCTCAGTAAGCTTAGCCATTTCTGCTGTGCGGGCGTTAGTTACAATGCATTCTCCGCGAACGAAAGTTTTGTAAAGTTCAAGCGATTTTTGAGCACATGCGGGAGTTAATCCACCTATAATTCTGTCATTGGTGACTAGCTCTTCCAACACTCTTCCTGGTAAAACTCGCTCTGGGCAATGCGCAATAAACAAATCAGCATTTGTTGCATTGTCTAAGGGGCTAGACAAGTCAGTTCTGAAAGCTTTAATCCATCTTGCGAGTTGTTCAGTGGCGCCAACTGGAGATGTAGATTCCAAAATAACAAGGTTACCCTTCTCAAGTACCGGCGAAATTGCTTTTGCTGCGGCTTCGATGTAGCTTAAATCTGGCTTATGGTCGCTTTTAAATGGCGTTGGTACAGCGATAATAAAAACATCTGCCGCCTCTGGTGTCATTGTTGCTTTTAACTTTCCTGAACCTGGACCGCTTGAAGGTGTCAAATCATTGACAAAGGCCGTATTGAAAACAAGA
>MDTB01233148.1_pt1 | contig 27605 bp, 19 predicted proteins | sample 811161 | NCBI WGS metagenome assembly MDTB01 (sample SAMN05326650, study PRJNA326480) | marine metagenome | isolation source: seawater | place: Mediterranean Sea | collected 2009
AAAAACATAAATCAAAGAAGATTTGTTCTGATATTATGATTGCTTTGCAATCGATTCAGCGTAGCTGAAAATAAACTTTATTCTATTGAAACAAAAATTTGTTTCAAATCAATTTTTATTAATTTATTCATTTAACATTTTATTTAAGTCATTAATTATTTCATCAAGTTTGTTTCCATAAAGAACCTTTTGTTGTTCAATTTTAGTAAAAGAAGTATTCTTAAAACCTCCTTCTAATTCAGTAATTGTTGCATAACTAGTTTCTGATAAATCTTCTGTGTCTAAAAGATCATTTATTTCAGTTTGTAATTCAGTTTGTAATTCTAAATTATCTTCTTCATCTTCTGATTCACTAATATCTGATTCACTAGTATCTGATAAATTATATAAGTTATATTGGTTAGCTTCAGTTTGTAATTCACTTGTTGCATCACTTATTTCAGAAGCTTGGACATCTTCTAAATCATTGACTTCCTGTTTTGATTTTCTATCAGGAAAAATTGGTTTACTATCGGTAAAATTTAAGAGTTTACTTAAAAAATCAAGCATATATATCTTTCTAGAAAATTTTTTAATATAATTTATTTTTTTTAAATCTTTTATTAATTTTCATTTAAGATGAAGTTGAAATCCAAATATCTGAATCAAATGATTCATCATTTTTTAAATTTTCAATTTTATTATATTTTTCAAATATTTCTGGATATCTATTTTGCAAAAATTCAGTATCTGAATAAATAATTGAAGATTCTGTTGTAGTAAATTCATAATTGTCGGGGGTATTAGGTGAAAAGTATTTTGAAAGTGATGATGTATTAACAGGAGTTACTGGAGAAACATCAATATGTTTTTTCTTCTTAAAAAAATCAAAAAATCCTTTTTTTGGTAAATCAATAGTTAACACAGAATCTATAGTTGAAATATCACTAGTATTAACAGTTGATACTGTGGAGACATCTTCAGTATTTACAAGTGGTTTTAGAAATAATCCTAAAAATCCTCTTTCTTGTAAATCTTCAGTTAAAACAGGTGATATTGAAGATTTTTCATATTCACTAGATGTATCAGAAAATAGATTATCAATATCATCAGTATCTAGTTTATCATTTCCACCTTGCTGTGTAGATAACATACTTTTTACTTTTTCACTAATTTTCATTCCAATTTCTATATCTTTTATATCTTCATCGGCATTTGTAAAATGCTTTTTATTGTTTGGGTCATTTATATATTTAATTAAATCAGAACCAAGTTCAGTAGATAAATTATATTTTATAACTTTCCATATTTCCTCTAATGTTTTCCAGTCTTTGAAACTTGATGGAAATGATTTTACTAATGGTTTACCATCAAAATTTTTTATTTTTGTTTTACTAAATAGAATTAAAAATTGATCATAAAATTTAGGTCCCATTGAATTAATTTGTGATAATGCTGTTTGTTGAGCTCCAAGTAAAACTACATTTAGAACATATGATTTCCTTAAAAATTCCAATCCTAAAAACATAGGTACAAGAATGTTACTATTTACATTAAATCCTTTTACAAAATCGATCAATCTTGATAAAATTGCATCAGAAAGTAATTTAGCTATTCCAGTTGGAATCTGATCAATAAATTGATTTTTTATTGATGATATAGCACCCTTTAATTCAAGAGCTCCATGAATAGCATCTAAAGCATCTCCTAACCTTTTTCCTAATACTTTATCAAAAGGGATCGATTTTATTATATTCATTATTTCATCTTTTGACATTTGAGGACTGGCACCACCATAAATGTTATAAAAAAACTTAGTAACATCTCCTTCTATATTTTTCCATTCTTCTAATGATCTTAGAATTGTTTTTTGATCAACCATATAATTTGATTGATAAGATCCTCCTTTTGCTGTTATAAAATCATTTAATTTAATATCTAAAATCCTTGTATCTTCTTGTATATTACCCAAAAATTGATCAAAATCATCCATTGAAAACTCAACTCCAGAAGATGAAGAAGCTACAGGTTGTTCATAACTTGATCCAGAATCTCCGGAACTATAATTTGGTTCAGCTTCACCTGATTCATTTTCTTTTTCTTCTCTTCTTCTATTTTCTTCTTCTTCCTTGAGACGTTCTTTTTCAATATCCTTTTTATTTTCTAGATTTTCTTCTTCTTTCAATAGTTTTTTCTCTTCTTTTAGTCTTTCCTTTTCCGCTCTTTTTTCTTCTTCTAGTAATTCTTTTTCTTCTTTAGCTGCTCTTCGTTCTTCTTCTTTAGCTTCTTTTGCTTCTTTTTTAGCAGCTTCTTTTTCTTCTCTCTCAATTCTTTTTTCTTCGTCACGTTGCTGTCTAGCTTCTTTAGCTTCTTCTCTTCTTTGTTTTTGTTCTTCTTCCTTTGCTTTTCTTTCTTCTTCTTTTGCTTTTCTTTCTTCTTCTAAATCTTCTAAAGAACTTGATTCTCCAGGTTCTCCTTTATCTTCATTCTTATCATCTTTTTTCTTATCATCCTTATCATCTTTTTTCTTATCTTTATCTTTATCTTTACTTTTTTTATCTGCTTTGTCTTCAGCTTTTTTCTTACCATCTTCTTCTTTTTTATCTTTCTTATCTTGTTTACTTTTATCTTTATCACTTTTCTCTTTATCAGCTTTATCTTTTTTATCTTTAATATCCTTATCTTTTTTTGATCTATTATCATCTTTCTTCTTTTGAGAATCTTCTTTATCTTTAGTAGCTTTATCTTCCTTTTTCTTATTTTCATTTTCTCTTTTTTTAGAAGATTCTTCTTTTTTATCTTTTTTATCTTGTTCCTTTTTTGACTTATCTTCTTTTTTCATTTCATCTTTTTTATCTTTTTTATCTTGTTTATCTTTTTTATTTTTATTGTCAGTGGTAACTTTACTTTTATCTTTATCAGAACTTGGTTTTTTAGAATCTTTAGAACCTTTTGAAGAATCTGCTTTTGGTGATGGAGTTGCTTTTGGAGTTGGTTTTGGTGATGGAGTTGCTGGTTTTGGAGTTGCTTTTGGTGATGGTGTTGCTTGTTTTGGAGTTGCTTTTGGTGATGGAGTTGCTGGTTTTGGTGAAGGTTTTTGTGCTGGTTTTGGTGATGGAGTTGCTGGTTTTGGTGATGGTTTTGGTGCTGGTTTTGGTGCTGGCTTTGGTGCTGGCTTTGGTGCTGGCTTTGGCGATGGTTTTGGTGCTGGTTTTGATGCTGGTTTTGGTGATGGTTTTGGTGCTGGTTTTGGTGCTGGTTTTGGTGCTGGTTTTGGTGCTGGTTTTGGTTTTGGTTTTGGTTTTGGTTTTTTAGCTTTTTTAGGTCTTGATCTCCTCTTACCTTTACCTCCTATTAAATCTTCAGTATCAGAATCGAAAAAATCATTTATATCAAATGACTTTTCGCTTATAATTTCTGAACTATCATTATGTTCACATATAATTTTTTTTGCTTTTTTTAATTTACAATTATTGCCTCCAATTTGTTCAGATCTATAATTGTTATGGATCTCATTCAGTTTATTACAGATTAAGCATTTTTTACTATAAGATTCTTCATGATTGTTTATCATTATATATAATCTATAATATAAATATTTATATGGAAAATAATAATTAAATATAATTCAACACATATTAATTTTAATTAAAAATAAATGAATTTTAAATAATAAAATTATCTACTGAGTAATATATATGAAAAATAATGATAATATATTCTGGGAATTTATAAAAAATTGTGGAAAGGATTGTAAAAATATTAATGAAACTAGAAAAATTTACAAAAAAAAATATGGTAATGAAATTATTGATATTATAGATAAAGAATACGATAAATACCATAATTTTTTCCAAACTAAAATTGACCCAATATTAAATGATTCATACGATAATGATAATCATAATTATGATAACTTTTTTCAACATATTTTATCAAAAGGACCTCATAATTTTACAAAATTATTGGATAATAAATATAATAAAAAAATACATACAATAAATATGGAAGATTTTGACATTAATTATGAAGTCAAAGAAACTTTATTTGAGAATAAAAGCGAACATCAATACATACAAGTGTTTGATACTAAAAAAATTGGAAGAGTATTATCAATAGACAACGATTTTCAATTTAGTGAAAAAGATGAACATAGATATCATGAAATGATTTCTCACGTTCCAATTAATTATTTTGATTATGATGTAAATATATTAGTTATAGGAGGTGGTGACGGTGGAGTTGCAAGAGAGGCTTTAAAGCATCCTAATGTAAAAAAAGTTACGTTAGTTGAACTAGACCAAATGATTGTAGATGTAACAAAAAAATTTTTTGTTAATTTAGCTCCTGTTTTTAATAATCCAAAATTAGATTTAAGAATAACAGATGGACTAAAATTTGTTAATGAATTTAATGAACCGAAATTTGATATAATAATTTTGGATCTAACAGATTTTGGTCAATCTAATCCATTACATAAAATAAGTTTCTACCAAAAATTAATTAGTATTTGTAATGAAAGGCATTTAATATGTTTTAATCTTGATAACTTTAGAATAGAAGGTTCAATTTATGATAAATTAAAATTAATTAAAAATGAATTTAAATATGTTCAGCCTTATGGTGTTTTCATACCTACATTTGGAGGAGGTTATTATTCATTTTGTTTATTCTCAAATACAATAGATCCTAAATCAAATATAAATTGGAGTTATTTCAAAAATAAAAATTTAGATTTAAAATATTATACTCCATCTATTCATATTTCTAGTTTTATATTTTCAAATGAAATTGAAAGTAAATTAGATTTTTTAGTAGATACACAAAATGATAATTTAGAAAATAAAATTAGTAAAACTATTAGTATTTTGAAGGAAGAAACATTTTCTTCTAAAAATAGTAATATAGTGCACTCTAGAATAGATATAAACAATGTCGATAATGTATTGTTATATAATGGTCAAATAATTAATTCCATAATTGATAAATTTCTTGAAACTACTTCACTAGAAGTAACCAAGGCTTATAGCAATGACAGTAATTACACTATTTTAAATTTTTTTAATGGCCATTTATCGGTGTATGTGGATTTTGAAATAAAACAAATCTATATTGATTTATTCTTATTTGAATTTGATAATAAAGTAACTCTAGTAAAAGGTGTCAATAATATTATCAATAGTTTGTCAGAAATTGATAATACAATAGATATTAAAATCAAAAATATGAATTAATTAAGTTGAATTATTTGTAATTTTTATATCAGTAGCAATTACAATACTTCCATATTTTTTAACTTCTTTACAAAAAGAAAAATGTTCGCAGTAATCAGTCGACCATCTACATTTATTATAGACCGATGTTCTTAGCATAGCAAAACAACCAAAAGCTGATTTAACATCAATTAAATTATTGTTATTGTCTCCTTTCATATCTAAAAGATCTTCATCTTTAATTTTTAAATTCCTAAGTTTTGATAACTTTCTACATTTTTCACATTCTCTAAATAAACAAATAGTCCCTATCTTTTTGAAACTATAACCAGAATTTGTTTTTAATGCTAATGTATCATAGTAATGAGTGTATCCTCCATTTAATGTATCGGTAAAATCAGTAACAAAAGGAGTGACCATTGCAATTTTATCATCGTGTAATTTTTCAATCATTTTAATAAATATATTAAAGTCGAAATAAACATCACTGTCTATTATTGTAGTATAATCTGATTTTAATTTACCATGAAAATCTTTTAATTTATTTCTAATCATACTCATAAATTTTCCTCTTTGTTTTGATATTTGATCATCAAAAATGTAATTACTCATTTCTTTTTCAGTAAAATCTATTGATAATACTTTTCCTTTTCTTTCTTTAATAAATAAATCTATAAAATTTTTAGTCCCATCATTTGAATTATTTTCAAAAATATAAAATTCAAAGTCAAATAAGTTAGAATAATTTTTCTCAATTATAGAAAATTTATGATGTAAATACCTTAACCAATTTATGTTATTTTTGACTAATAAAATTATAGAAATATTAATTTTTGTTACTTTATTTGTATCATAGTTTATATTATTTTCTGATAAAATATAAAAGATAGCAGATATAGTTAAAATTTTTATAACTAAAAAGTAAACATAATTTTTTAATTCCATATAATTTTAAGTAGAAAAAAATTATATTGTATTAATTCATCAATATAGACTAACTAGAATAAACTAAAAATTACTCACATAATGCAATATCTAGAACTTCATTTATATTGCTTACCGAAATAACCTTAAAATCTTTACCAATTAAATCTGGATTTCTCTTTTTAATTTTAACTATATCCTTAAGATTTGATTTTGGTATTAATGCTGTCTTAACTCCAGCTTTTTTCGCACCTCCAAGTTTTTCTTCTAAACCTCCAATTTCTAAAACTTCTCCCTGTAAGTTAATCTCCCCAGTAATTGCAATATCATTCCTAATCTTTCTATTACAATATAGAGAGTATAACAAAACTGTTAATGCCGTTCCAGCAGAAGGACCATCCTTTGGAGTTGCTCCATCTGGACAATGTACGTGAATACCATATGGATCTTTTTCAAATTTTTCATCTAATTCCTTCTTCTTTTCTTCTGATAACATACCTAGTGCCAATGTATTAGCCACTTTCACACTTTCTTTAATAACTTTTTCAAGTGAACCTGTAGCTTCAATAAAATTTCTTTCCTTAGATGGGATCCAACTTGACTCAATTGGTAAAACTCCACCTAAACCTAGAGTACCAGCCCACATTCCATTAATCACTCCAACCTTACTTTCCTCATGAATCTTTTGAAATTCAACTTTATTAAACTCTGTTAACAAATCATTCAAATGATCTTTCTTTACCTTAAAAGGCCATTTAACAGTCTTGCCTACAATTTTCTCTTTTGTCAAATTCAAAATATTTAATTGCCTTACTATTGAATATATAATTTTCTTAATCTTACGAACTCCGCCCTCATTTGTATAACTTGATATAATATATTCTAGTACATCATTCTTAATATCAATTGAATTTTCTTTTAATCCTACATCTTTCAAAATAGAGGGTAGTAAATAATTTCTTGCAATATGGATTTTCTGATCTAATATTAAAAATTTAGTTTGAACTTGGGTAATTCTATCCTTCAAAATAGGGTCAACCAAACTTGGATTATTGTATGAAAACATAAAAGTAACCTTTGATAAATCTAACTTTAGATTGTAAAAGTACTTATCAACAAATTCAGAGTTTTGAGCAGGATCAATTAAATGTACAAGCAAATTTATAATCTCCATTCCTCTATAACCTTGACTGACCTTATCGAGCTCATCAAAATAAATAATTGGGTTCATACAGTTGCATTTCATTAAACCTTGGGCAATTCTACCATAAATAGATCCCTCATAAGTAAATGAGTGACCATCTAAATAGGAAGAATCTTGAGCTCCACCTAATGAAATAAAGACAAACTCACGCTCCATAGCTTTAGCTATTCCTTCCTTAATTAATGTTGTCTTACCATTTCCTGGTGGACCCCAAATTCCAATACAACTTCCCTTACTTTCTGGATTTGTAATATACTGAACCATAACTTGAACAATATTTTTCTTTGCTTCTTCATGACCATAAACTGCACTATCCATTAAACTCTTCATGTCATTTACAAATTTTGATATTTCATTTGGATCTTTCAATTCAGAAAGATTCTTTCCTACTTCTTTACCAAAAGGTATTTTAATAACATTTTCTAACCATGTCTTTAACTTTGCTTTATCACTGTAAGAACCTTCCATATTTAAATATTCATTTACTATATCGTTTTTGGTCTCGTTTGGAATATTTAAATTTACAATCTTAAATAATAACGGTTCTATATTACTCTCGCAACCCAAAACTTTCTTAAACTTTTCTAATAATTCATCCTTCATTTTTGACTCACATTTTGTAAAATATTTTAATAACTTATCCTCGAATAATTCTCTCTCATCAGGATCTCTCAATCCTTTTGATCCATTATTATCTATCATAGAACCAATTGTCTCTAAGAAACTAGAATCTACCTTATCTTCTACCTTCTTTTTCTTATTTGGTTTTCTATTCATAATAACAAACCAACCACCTCTTTTCTTACTTTGGCTTCTTGTCATTATTCTATCATCATCATCTCCATCTTCTTCTTCCAACTCTCCTTCTTCATCATCATCATCTTCTTCATCTTCTTCGTCTTCTTCTTCATATTCTTCCTCATCATCCATATCCTCTTCATCATGATCTTCTTCGTCCTCATCGCTATCATCTTCATACTCTGTATCTTCGTCCTGATTATCTTTTATCTTCTTTTTACCTGTTGATAATACACTATACAATTTCTTTATGGTATCAACTAATGACTCAGAATCATCTTTTTTACTAGAATCTTTTGGAACATCAGAACTAGATTCATCTTTTTCTACAACACTTTCGTCTTGACCGATTAATTTGAAAATTTCTTCTGAATCTTCTGCTTTTTTCAAGTCTTTTTCTAATTTTGTAAAATATTTTGAAGAATTAAAATCTTTTCCTGTTTTCATTACATCACTTTCTGTCTTCTTAATCAATTGTAATAAAGATTGAGTTATTGCTAAGAAAGGCAACTTCTCAGTATTCCCTAACACTGTATCATTCTTAATTTGATGAGCAGCAATCTCAAAACCATATTTTAGTTCAATCAATCTTTTTGTTAATTGTCGACCTTTCAAATTTTTAGTATGATCTTTCAACACCGAAATAGAAGTTAACTTAAGATCTTTACAAACCTTTGAGTTGTCCATCTTCTCAGCGCCTATTATGTCTAGTTCTTTATTTAGAAAATTTAACCAATTACCAATGTCCGAATACATATAATTATTGTACATACAATACTAAGCTTTAAATAAAACAATTTTTTTTATTTACAGATTAGACTACATAAAGAGTATAAAATTTAAGAATTCATACATAAATCAACACATTTACTATAGTTTGGATTATTATCAAAATGATTCTTACAACATCTTCTACATCCTGATACACCATCCCTTTTTCCAACACATATTGATAATGATGAATCTCCTCCTATTTGTTTTTTCAAATTTGTATATTTTTTTTTATATTTTAAATACAAGATTTTAAAATCTTTTTCAGATTTCATATAATGAAATTTAGAATAAAAAAATTTTTTATCAAATTGTAATCATCACTAACGTATTATAACAAAAAAATGATAGTTCTTAACTTTATAGTATATTTTAATTCTCTAAAAAATCTTCTCTATTATAATTTAAATAACCTAATGGATAATAATCATCTCCACCCCTTTCATTAACATGTACAGAAAATCTTCTATCTCCATTACTAAAAATAAAATCATGACTTGTTTCACTAGATTCTGTTTCTTCTATATGTTCAAGATATCTAACTCTAGCACTTACCATTGTAGCATCACTTGGAATACTATCATAACTTTCAATATAATATCTTCCATACGATGATGTTATCCAATGAGAAAAACACACATCATTATCTTCTACAAAACCTATTAATCGATCATTATCAAGATATACTTTAAAGTTAACGTTTGTTTGAGTGATAGGACCAGTTACAGTTGATTCTAATTCTATATCTTCAAATATTTCTCTAAATGCAACAACATTTGATTGAGTTATATCTTCTTCTTGTAACCTGAGTCTGCGTAAAATTTCTTCATCTCGAACAATTGGCTCATCATCATCATCATCATCATCTTCATCTTCTTCATCTTCTTCATCATCCAAATGTTGCTCCTGTCGTGGTAATGAATAATCAGTAATTCTAAATTCAAATATTTGAACACTAGTATTACTTCTTATAAAAGATAAATCAAATGTTTTATCTCTACATCCAACAACTATTACACCGAATCTTTTACCACTTAAAAACGAAGTAAATTCACTTGAAAAACTATCTTTAGAATAATTATCAGTTTCGAATATGTCAGATTCGTTAAATAAAGATCTTGCAATATAACTTTTTCCAACTCCTGATACACCAGTTAATGCAATATAAAAATCAACTCTTTTTTTCCATCTTATTCCTTGATTTACCTTTTTAGCAATTCTATCATTTTGAAGTCGGAAATTATTTTCTTCATCACTAACAATTTTAGTCCAAGATTCAGAACCATCAATTGATTCTATTTCATCTCCAACTTTCGCCATTAAGTGTTGATTAGGATCATCTATCATATCTATACCACAAAATCTAAATTTATTTTTTTTACGTTGATAATCTGATAATTCACTATGTAAAATATTATTTAATAATTTATGTTTATCACCAACCAAGTACTCATTCATACTCCTATTATCAAATTTATCTTTACTATAAATTCTAGTTAGAATCATGATTTCTTCAGACATTAAAACAGTTGTAATATAATAAAACCGTTTAATATCTCTTCTTAAAAATCCAGGTATTTTATCTATATATTTTAATATATTTTCCGAATATGGTGATAGAATAAAAGAATATACTACTGGTTCAAGATTTATTCTTGGTGAAACTATTAATTTTGGTAATAATTCTGCTTTAACTACTTTATAAAAATTTTTAGACAATAATCTTTGTTCAAGAATTTGTTTAATTCTATCAAGAGAATAATTATTGAGAATTATAATATTATCCAAACTACTTTCACTAATTGGGTGAATATGTGCATCTAAATTATGAGGTAAAAAAGTTTCAGATATTTCAAATGTGGTTTCACCTGAAAAATTAAAAGAATATTTAATAGCTCTTAATAGTAATACTCTATCACAATTTAATATTACATAAATATTTTTTACAGAATCACCTTTTTCATCAAAATTATAATGAACAGCTATTGCAGTAATTCTTAAAAATTCAAGTTGAATATTTAACTCTTTCCCATGATATTTTGATGCATTACTAGAGATAACATTAAGCCTTCTCTGTGTTTCTCTAATACTAGTTGTACTTGCTATTAAATATTCTTTTATTGTTTCCATATCTAGTACACCCATATCAATAATATTATTAATAATAGTTTTAATAGCCGTATTTGGTATTAAATTAATATTTGGTAATTCAGCATTGGTCATTGGAGATCTATTATTTACTGAGTTAAAATGACGTTCAATTTCTATTCTTTCATATGTATTACCATCTGCTGCTATTACTGGATCAATAAAAATAGAAAGCGTCAATGGACAAGTAATGTTTCTTTTTAAATTATCAATTATGTCTTCATTATTATTAGTTTCACCTGAACCACCATATTGGATATAAGCGTTATCAATTATTTTTAATACAATTTTGTTTTTCAGATCTAAATATTTTTTTTTTTATATTTAAAATACTTTAATTTAAAGTTTTTATTAAATTCTTTATACTTATAATCATTTTCTTTCATATAAAAGTAAATACATATTATTTATTCATTATTCAAAAAAAATGTATAAATAAAATGACAATATCTATAGATTCAATACAAACACAGAGATCACTTTGTTGAATAGAATGCAAAGTATTCAATACATGTATTTATCAGATAACCAAATATTTAATCCGATTTTTTCTCCTTCTAATACTGGCATAGCTTCATGTTGAGAATTTACATGATAAATATATTTATCATTTACTTTATAACAATTATCCCAATATATAGCTTGACCTTTTTTCAATTGAAATAATTTATTAATTTTTGTAAATTTAGTACCTCCTCCTTTATCTGCAGGCTTTAAGTATGCAAATATGGTCTTCATTCTTTGTCCAGTCATACTCAAATATCTTCTTTCAACCATATCATCTTCATCAAAGTAATCATAATGTCCATGATAAAAACCTCCAACGCCATATTTAGTTATTTGAAGATCTTCAACTTCATATTTTGACAACCCCATTTTATTTAATTTATTTCTAATAATCTGATAAGATTTTGTATTCTTCAATAATTGACAAGTTTTAGAATTTCTTACAAAAGGCAAATACAGTTCAGTTACATAAGAAGCTTCAAAATTTACTCCTTCACTGATTATAATATCAATTTCTTCATCATTTAAAAAATTATCTAATAGTTTAACATCAAACAAACATTTTGAATGGATCATTTTCCTTTTTTCATTTAATATAAAATCTGGAGGTAATATAAAAAGAAAAATGAATAATAAAAAAATTACTAAAAATAATAATATGTAAACATATAAATACATATGTCTGTCTTAGAAAATTTTTATCGGTAATAATTTACTTAATATATTAAAACGTTTGAATTTTTTTAATCAATTATATTTTACTAATAAATTAATTACAATTAAAACCTTTTAATACATTTAATTTCTTCTTTATCTTATATTTAATTAAACCATATTTACTTACTAATAAATTTTCTAGCTTATCAAGATTTGAACTTGTTATTGACAAATTACTAATTTTTGTATCTATAGATGGATTTTTAAAATAGTTAAAAGTATTTTTTACTTCTATCTTTCTATTTAATTTATTTAATACTTTATATATATTCTTATTTTTTTGATACTCATGGAACAATTTTAAAAAATTAATATCAGTAATATGATCAGAATAATCGCAACCAAATAATATACATAACTCAATAAAATTGTTTTGATTCCAACCAAATTTTTTATTTATTTTATTTAAGTTAATTTCTATTGGTTTTTTCTTTTGCGATGTCAAGTTCCTTACAATTTTTGGTGATCCAAATGTTAAAATATCCATATCCTCCGTTAAAACAGCATCAACTAAATTTTGTTCAGCTAGCCATGCACACTGTGAATCTGCTTCTTCTGGAGCATTAACATAAGGTACACCCATTAAATCTAATAATTCTCTACATTCATCTAATTGTTTCTTTGAAATAGTAACACTCCTTTTAAAATATTTAATTTTCTCTTCTTCTGTTTCTGCAATACTCATTTTTTCTTCTGCTTTTTTTCTAATTGATCTTCGTATATCTAATACTTTCTTTTTTAATTCTGGGGGTTTTCCATCAAAAACATATACTGGTATAATCTTATTTTCTAACAGCTTCATTGTCTTGTTAAACAATCCTAATATATGAGATGTAACTTCGCCTTTATTATTAGTAAGATCTGATCCTGTATTTCTAACCGAGATTACAACTTGATATAGTAAAATACTAATATCTATCGCGATCTTTTTATTTTTATAATCTATTATTTCTTTTTCTTCTACTAGATCAGGATACATATTTATTAACTTTAAAAGATTTTTGATACCCATCCAGGTTTTTATATTAATAAGATAAAAGCCTAGTTATTTTTAAATCAATTTTTTTATTATGAATTATAAGGAGGAAGCAAATTCGATATTTCTGTAAAATTTAAAATATCTTTAAGAACCATAAAAGGAACAAGACTAATTTCTCTTAAGGTTGGTATAGCCCAAGATAAATGAGCATCAAATAAATATTTCATAACAAGAGTAAAACATACAGCAAGTAATATAAATCTAAGGGTAATATTAAGCCAGTTCGTGAATAAAATTGTAATTAATCTATTAATCTTATCTAAATAATCCTGTGGATCATCCCAATTTAGCTTATCAAATAATCTATCATTTGGATCAACAACTAGTAACCACGCAATTAACTTTTTAGCAGGACTATTAATTAGCCATAAGATAGATTCATTTAATAATTTTTGGCCAGTATTTAAAACTTCAGGCATAAAAAAGAATAAGTAAACTGAATAAAAAAATACAATTTTGGCGCAAGTTGATTCAGTTAATTTTAAAATCATAGGATGACACTTGCCTTCATATAAAAACTCTTTAAGATAAACTGATGGATCTTGTTCTACACCAAGCTCTATTGGTCCAATTCCAGAATTAAGATTTACAAATTCCGCTAATGATTCTTCAGCTCCTGTTAATACAATAAGAGCTGGTATTAAGTAACATGCAACAAAATTATGTAAATACTCTTTGACAATAAAGAATGAAACAACAGTAAATATTCCTATTTTTGGAATCCATTTCCACAAGTAATTAAAAAATTCAAATAATTTCTTTATTATGTAAGGAATAGTTTTAGTAACAAAACTCCATAACATTTTTAGTAATGTGAATAATAAAATTACAAAATCTTTCAAAAATTCTCCTACAAACTTTCCTACCTTAACGATACCATCAATAACAAATTTAAATCCATCTCCAATCTTATCTATTAAATCAGTAACAGGACTAAAATCGAATCCTTCTGTAATCTTTACTTTCACTGAATCAAACTCTTCTAAAATTTTATTCTTATTTTTGGCAAAAATTTTATCTTCTCTATTTCCTTTACCAATATTATCTAATTTTCCATTAATAGTTTTCAGACTCATAATTTCGTAATCGTAATGATCTGCAGAATATTTGTTACTTACATTACATATTGATTGAAGTAGTAAAAAGGATGTATTAAATTTTTCATCAATAATACCTTTATTATTATTGTCCAAAGATAAATTATCAATTTCTGTCAAATTATTACTTATCTTTTGAATAACATTATTTGTGTAAGTTAAATTCCTAACATGAAGAGTATCGTAAGATTTTTCAAAATTACTACTGTAAAATTTTGATTTAATTATTTTTTTTTGTTCTTTCCACTTTTTCATTGTACGATTTAATCCTATTTTTAATTTATTAATTTTATTTTCTATTTCTTTATCTTTATTCATATATAAATTCGTAGATTTTTTTAATTCAAAAAATTTCTAAATTGTTTTGATTCAATATTTTGTTTCAAAATAATTTATTTTTTTATACAAATTATTATTCAATTGGGGCTTCAACTGGAGCTTCAACTACTGCTCCTTCTCCTGAAAATATATTGGCTAATCCTGTAATGTGTATTATATCTCTTAAAACAACGAAAGGAACTAATGATAATTCTCTTAATGTAGGAATATAAGGAATAGTAATTGGTGAGAAAAATTCAAATAATTTTCTTCCAACAGCAACCCATATAAATAATCTTGTGACTATAAAAGGAAAGTTAAAAATTATATGGGCAGAAATTAATTCTGCTTTTTTCTCTGAAGGTGTTGATTTTAAAAACATTCTATGGTTTCTTGGTACATTCAAAATTAACATTGCAAAAAATTGGCCTGGACCAATAAATATCCATAACATAATTTCTGTAAACATTTTCTGCATAGTTAAAATTGCTTTTCCATTATCATTCCACCAAAGTCCTAATGTTACTATTCCAACAAGTCCTAGCATTCTGGTAGATTTAGTATTATAGACATTCATTGATGTCATTACATCACAAGATCCTAGCATACAAACTTCGTAATAATAATATCCTGCAAAAGCAACAATAAAGAAAAATAATGCAAATGGAATTAGATGCGCTCTTCTAAATATTCCTGTCATTATTGTAACAAAAAATGTAAAAATTGCTGGTATAATTTTAACAATAAAATAATAAAGCATTTTTAATAATTCAAAAAGCAATAATACAAAATCTTTCAATAAGTTACCAACAAATTTTGCTATATCAACCATTCCTCTAATAACCATCATAAAACCATTTTTAATTTCGTCAATGATACCCATAATCGGGTCTAAAAAACCAAATCCTTCGACGATTTTAACTTTACAAGAGTCAAAAGTTTCAACAATATCTTTTTTATTTTTGAGTACCATTTTAGATAATTTAGGATCTACTAATTTTGATATTTTATCATTTTCAAACATTTTTAGATTCATAACCTCATAATCATATTCAACAATTGAATAATCATCATTAATTTTAATTACACTTTCTAGCAATACATATGCAGATAGAAATTTATTATCTATTTCATTCTTTTCTTCTTTTGAAAGATTTTCTTTTTTTGACTGTATTTTAATATGATCTAAATTTTCATTCATTTTTTTAACCACATTTCTAACATAAGTAAAATTTCTTAATATTACTACATTAATTGCTGGCTCTGAATCAGAATACCACTTTAATCTTTCTTTTTCCTTTTCCCATTTTTTAGCACAATGTTTAATTCCTTTTTCTAATTTATTAATCTGTTCTCTAAGCTCTTTATTATTTGACATATATATTTATTCTGAGATTTTTATTATTAGAAATTCTTTTCAAAATCATTTTTTAAATAAAAATAAGTTAACATATTTTTTTATTTACAATGTCTCTTACAAGACATTGTAAATAATTTGAAGGAATTTAAGTAGTAAATATATTCATTCATCATAACTGAAAATATCTATCTAAATGCTAAATTCTTGACATCAGATATAACAACTGAAGGGAATTGTACTAATTCTTTCATTGTTGGCATTGCATAATCCATATGAGGAGCAAATAATCTATATACAGTAATACATATTCCAACAATCATTAATATCTTAATTGGTATTGAAAACATATTATCTAACATGAATTTTACAAAATTTCCTGTTTTATCTGCTAAAGAAATATTATCATTTGTAAAACTTCCAATATCTTCATTCATTTTTGGACCTATTTCCCTAAACATCATAACTAACCATCTTGGCATAAATATAGATTGTAATGCTTGTGCTGTATCTTGACTCATATTTGCTAAATCTTTTCCGAATGCAATAATATAAATTATTACATTCTTTATAAAGTTTATTACAGTAACTTGAAACCATCTCATACTCTTTGGATATATCCAAAAAATATAAAAAGATATTAGTTCTCCTAAATACATGTATCCTACAATTTCACCTGAATATGGTATCGCATATTCAGCAGTCTGTGAAATAAAATCTGCTATCGGATATTGTAATAAATATGTCATCAAAACTATATCGATATTATTCCACCAAACTGATAAATATTTCCAAAGCTCGACAACAAACCAAGGAATCCATTCAGTTATTAATAACCAAATAAATTTCAAAATCTTAAAAAATATATCAATAACTTGCATCAAGAATCCACCTATAAATTCAACAATATCTTTCAGATTTTTAAAAACATCTTCCATAAAATCAAATATTTGACTAAATACTTTACCTATCTTATCAATAATATCTAATACGAAATCTTTAACAACATTAATACCTTTTTCTATTTCCCCAATAACTGATTTTATACCAGATATAATTGTATCCATAGCTTGAGAAAATGGATCTGCAAAACCTTCAATTACTCTTTCACCACTATTTTTTTTTAATTCACTTGGCATAACTGGTTTTACTTCTAAGAGAATATTTCTGACCAAATCGTGATACTGAGTTGGAATTTTTTCTAAGATATCTTGTTCGTTTTTATTTGATAGACTTTCAATTTCAAAATCATGATCGAAAATTGAATATGTATTGAGTAGATTCATTAAATTTTTAATTAAAGCATAAACTATAATTTGTTTTTCATTCATTTGAATTTTTAATAAATCCTTATCTTGTTTAGATATGTCTTTACTTCTAATTTTTTTAACACATTCATGTAAAAAATCAGAATTATTTTTTACTTTAAAAATCACATTGTGAAAAATTAATGTATTTCTTAATAAAATATGACTAATCTTTTCAGTAGGACTATATTTTAGTAAACTAATTTGAGACATAAATTTTCTTCTTACTACGTTAATTCCTAATTCTAATTTTTTAATTTTAAGATTGGCATTTCCATGATTAGATTTATCTTTCATAATTATATTTTAATTTAGATTTAAATTATTTTATTATCAAATTCTAATTTTTTGTAAAATAATTTAACAATTTTCAAATTGTAAATTAAAGCTTTTTTGAAACATTTTTTCTAAATCTTTCTATATATGTCAGTTTTCACAGTAGTATATCCTTTTCACTACACAGTAACAGCAGATACATTCAATAATGCTATAAAACATTTTGTTAAGGCACATAGAGATATGAACATTAACCATTTAATTATTAAAGATCAAGAAAGACATATGGAAGCCAGAGTTAAAAAATTCTGGAAAGATGGAAGAAACTTTCTTGGATTAAATGTATATCCAGTTGAAAATCCTTTTACTGGTCAAATCCAATATGTTGGAGATAATCCAATGAGAGGAGGTGCAGATGACGAAGAAGATTTAGATGATATTGAAGGTTTTGAAGATCTTGACCTTGATGATGAAAAAGAAATGACAGGTGGTATGATGTCAATGGCACCATACTCAGGTTTCATGGGACCAGCTGCAATTCCAGCTGTTTCATATAATCAACCTACTATTGGACTTTCACCAGTAATTGGTGGAATAGCCCCTCCTGGAGTAACACAATTAACAACCACTCCTCCTTTATCACCAACTGTAAACTTAGGAACTTTTGCTCAAACAGGAACTAATGTAGCAGCAACTGCTGCTGGAACTTCAGTTGTATCACCAACATTTTCTCAAGTTCAACCAGGAACTAGAGTCCTATCACCAATTGTTGGACCAATGTTATCACCTGGTATGGGAGGATTAGGACCAATGATCACAACAAAAAATAGATTCCAAGGAGCTCCAATTACTCCATCAACCAGTTTATTCCCAACCTATGATCAAACAGGAAAAAGACATATGACTGTTGCTATGTCTCCTACTAAATCTGTTATTGCTCCAGCAGGAGGTACAACAATTGCAACTAAAGGCGGTATGCCTTTTGTAGGAGGAATTCCAGGAACTTCAATGATGGCACCAATGGGAGGATTCATTGCCCCAATGGGATTAGCTGCTACATCATTAAGTAACCCTGGATCAGTCAATGTTACTGGACAAGTTAACTTAACACCTCAAGCTTCTGCTCCAGGTACTCCTGGCACTCCAGGTGCTACAGGTGCTCCAGGTGCTACAGGTGCTACAGGTACTCCTGCTACAGGTACTCCTGCTACAGGTACTCCTGCTACCGGAACAGCAACTACACCATCAGGAACTTATAATTTCTCAGCAACTATTAATCTTAACCCATTAATTCCTGGACTTAATATCCCTCTTGTAAATCCTCCTCAACCACAAATGACTATTGATTTAAATGGAAATTTAATTGATCAAATTTTAAAAATAATGGTAACAACATTAGCTCAAGAAAGAACACAATATGTTGGTAAAACAACTGCTTTAAATGCAATTGCTAATATTGAATCTTATGTTAATTCTATAGTAGCTAACCCACCAACTATTAATAATGTAACATCTGCTCAACAATTGATCAATAGCATTAAAACATCAGTTGATAATGAAAAAACTGGAACAACAACACCAACTGATGTAACAGCAGTTACTACACAATTAGAAAATATATTAACTCAATTACAAAATGCTGTTCAAAGTGTACCTAATACTCAAGTTCCATTAGCTAACCAAGGTAATGTATATAATCCAGGAACAGCTGCTTATGCTGGATCAGTAGCACCATATGGACTTCCAACATATGGAGTACCATTTGGATTTATGCAAAAAAATAGCTGGAGTCCAAAGATTACAAAAAAAGATAACTAAATAAATAAATTTTATTGAGATAGTAAATGTGATTAATGTAATTTATTTACTTAGCAATAAAAAAATCCTGCAAAGACTTTATAAATAAATAAATTCTAAACCTGGTTTTTTTTAGAAAACTTCATAATAACATTCCATAATTCTGTTATGAACTCTTCATTTTTTCCATCTTCAAAAACATTAATCTCTGAACCAATTAGAGAATCTAATAATTGTCTTTCTCTATCGCTATCTAATATTTTAGTATTAGTTTTCTTTTTTAATATTCCAATATCTTTTGATATAATCATTCTTTCTTTTAATTTTTTTAATAGCTCTAAATCAATCAAATTAATTTTAATTCTTAAATTATCGATATCCATTAATCATAATGCAAATCCTCTTTTAAATCGAATCAATATTAATATTGATTTGATCTAATATTTTATATTCAATTTAAACTGCATCTCCACAACAGCTTAATATGTCAATTTTATCATCATCATTTAATGATCTAACTTCAGAATATGTTGGAACAGACTCTGATAATACTCCACAATCAACTGGTAAATCTACACCAGTAATTGATCCTGATAAATTTGAACAGAGGTAAACTACTGCATTTGCTACATCTTCTTTTTTAGCTAACTCTCCAGTAGTATTTGAATTAGCAATTGTTTTATTTACTTTATCATAATCTAACATAGGCTTTGTTAATGCTGTATCTGTAAATGTAGGAGATACTGCATTTACTCTAATTGGATACCTTAAACCTAATTCTTTATTAGGTCTTGCCATTTCAACTGCAGATTGTCTTACTAAACCCATTGTACCATGTTTAGATATTTGATAAGCAGGATTTGAAAATAAAGAACCAGTTGATCCATAAATAGATTTAATACATACAATTGATCCATCTGTAACATTATTTTTAATTGCTTGTTTTGAAAAATGTTTAACTCCCAAATAATATCCTCTTAAATTTAATTTCATAACTTCATCATAATCTTCGTCCTTAATATTGAAAATATGTTTTTTATGTTTATTAGCAGGACCAAAAATACCAGCATTTATATTTACACAATTTACAGGTAATAGATTTTTAGGTAAATATTTAGATCTTTCTACAGGATCAAATGTTAACAAATTCCCATTTTCAGTTCTTGCATCTGCTCTTATTATTTTTACTTTACAAGAACCATATTTATCTGTTAACATCTTAGAAACTTTATTTGCTCTTTTTACATTATTGTAAAATGTTCCAGTTACGTGCTTAGCACCATTATCAAGCATTTTTTGTAATGTTGCTAAACCTAGGCCACTAGTAGCACCAGTAACAACACAAATTTTTCCATCTAATAATTTAGAACTAACACCTGGTTTAGATTTAATTTTATCTAAACTTTTATAAAAATTCTTATCACCAAGATTATCATATACAAATTCTGGAAATCCTTTATGATTACTTTCTAGCCAATGAGAAAAATTAGAATTAACTTTATATAGTTCATCTTCATTAAGTAATTTTTTAGCTTCAACATCATAAATTCCAAAATTAGAAAAATTTAAAGATAAATTAGACCATTCATACAATCCTCCTTCATATAAGACTATTTTTGATTCGTACTCAGGATATTTCTCTACTAATTTCTTTGCATATTTCTTAGCTGCTGTACATGTATAATTAGCACAATAAAGAACAATTAAATTTAAATTAATTTGATATCCTAATTCCATAAATTTCTTTCCATCATGATACAATTTTAAATATTTTTCTAAGAAAGGCTTTTTAACAATAAAATTAGGGTTTTCCAAAGTGTTAACAATTGCAACACCACTCTTTTCATAAAATTTAGATAAAGTAGCAGGTGTTAACATTTTAAATTTTTTTAAACTATCTTTTTTTTCAAGGTTTCCAAAGTTTTCAACATTATTTACCTTAAATTCACCATTTGCAGAAAAAAAATTCATATTATAAATAGAACTAGAAATTCATAATATTTATTTTTTTAATCGTCATTTTGACTTAATTCACTACCCATATCACTTATTGAAGGTTCTATTTGATATCTTGCTGGAATATCTATAAATGCTACATACTCTTTATTTATAATATTTTCATCACCTTCTTTAAATATTATATGAATAAATAATTGCTTATCATTTCCTAATTTTAGCATGATACTAGGAAAAAATCCTTCTTTACATTCATGAATACCTATATATTTAAAACTGCTATTACCATAAACTTTCATTTCAACAACAACATCTTTTTTATCACAAATATTATCATAATATGGAATATTTATTGCAATGAAATTTAACTTGACATCAACTTTTTTATTTTTTCTTTTCATATCTTTAGTATCAACATATTCAACATGCTTTGTAATTTTTCTTTGAGTAAAAAAATGGTCTATCGCATTAGGATTGTTTACATGTAAGTTATTATTAATTTTTCCATTAAATGCTTCATCAAAATCAGCCATCATTAAAAATAACTATAAATGATTATTTAAATAAAAATATAAAAATTGATTATAAAATATTATTTCTTAATACTCTTATATAATGTGGTCTTTTTTAATATCTTTAATAGTTCTTTCAAATAGAACAAACATAAGATTTGAAAATAATAAGAATTTACCTAATTTAAATAATTTACCGGAAGATTTTAAAAAAATGACTTTTGACGAAGATACAATAGGAGGATATGATAGCAGATTTTTTAATTCAACAAATATTAATGATAAAAGAAATGATGAATTGCTCTTAATTTCAAAAAATTATAAAATTATGAATAGGCTAAAAACATTAGAATTGATTAATCAACAAATTAAATCATCGAAGGTTAACCACCCAAATCATCCACTATTAAAAAATTTACCTATTGGAACTTATGATTTTGTCGACGATATAGATATATGGCAAGATCTTGCTGATTTATGGGACAATAACTTAATTTAAAGAAGGTACTGAATCAAATGATAAGTTTTGATTTATGGTACTTTGTGATCCAAATGATGAAGTGTTATTCAATGATGCTAAAGAACAAAGAGAATTTAATGATCCAAAAGATTTACTTAGATTTACTGGATCAGGTATATCATCTGGCATTATATTTGGAAATAATTTATTACAAAAAATTGCTATTAATTTTAAATGGACTTTATCACATTTCAAATTTATTTTAGAAAATTTCTTTAAGCATTCATTCTCTGAATCTACCTTAATCCAATTATACATTAATTTTCTTACTCTTAAATATTGCTCCAGCTTATCTGTATCTAGTCCCTTTTTCAGATATTGATATATATCTTTTATCTGCAAGTCTTTAGTATTTAATTTAAGGTTTGATTTTGAATCACTATGTTTTAACTTTAATGTATTAAAATCATCATAAGATGTATTGGACTTATTATTATCATATTTTTTCTTATAATAAATACCTCTTATGTTGTACAAAACTGTTTTATATTCTTTTGGCAAAATTTTATAAATCTCTGTATCAAGCTGTTTTCCCGTTTTAATATCCCATAGCATTTTAAATAACTCGTACAGTTCAGATGTACAAACTTTAAAAACAGAATCAATTATTCCTACTGTATCATATGATTCTTGAATATTTAATGGATTTATAATTTTTTTATAAGGAGATAAATTTGAATTACATTCTAAATAATTAACTAACTGATTGTTTTGATACAAATTTAAAAATCCCTTAAAAATGTTCTTTTCTGCTCCTATTGCTTTATTAAACTGATATGAATATGTTTGGATTTTTAGAAAATGACTAATATTATTATTGTTCTTTATTCTAATTATAACCCCCTCGTCATCACATGAAGTCATTTTTTCTAAAGGATCATCTAGAATTTTATATTTGTTTTCTGATTCAGGTCCTAAACTAATTGATTCACTAGATATTCCTTGATCAGCATCTTGATCAATCCTTTCAGCTAAAAAAATATTTTTTAAACTCAAAATCTTATTTACAGAAATTGATAATGAATTATCTATATTACTCTTTTCACTTTCAATGTGTGTCAAGTCAATCTCTGATAAATCATTCTTTTTTCTAACAAAAGCTAAACACAACTTCTTATAATTATTACCAAATTTTGTAGAATAATCAACTATGTTTTTATTCAAATGATGTATCAATATAAAATAATAACAATATGACTCATCTAAATTATCTACAAATTCATCTAATGATTTAATATTATCATTATCGATAACATCTAAAAATAAATCATAATACGAAACATTGTTCCAAATCGAATCTTTACTATCAAGATTTCTTCTTGTTGATAAATACCACCTATTTTTATGTTTAAATAATGATAATAGAGTTCCTTCATAACATTTAAACTTTTCTATATTATTACTTATTTTTGGACTACTTTTGTTATTTAATAAATAATTGATTGCCTCTAAGTTACAAATTGGAGTATTACAACTGTATGACACTATTTCTTTTTTCTCAGTATCAATAATTAATGACCTGCATTCTATCTTTAATCTACTTACATCTTCAGCTGAAATTTGTTTACTTAAATCACCACTTTCAATATTTTCTTCATTATTATCTAAATTTTTTTTGACAATAGAACATAATGATTTATCGCCTACAATTGGCTCGTATTTAGTATAGATTATCATTAAACCATCTTCAGGATAGCTTTTAGAATATATGCCATGACCTAACAATGATTCTCTCATAAAGTCCAAATTTTCAAATGAGTTTATATAATTTCTAATCATTAAATGCGGAGTTTCCATTAAATTAAATATACTTTTTTCTTTTATATAATTTAATCAAAATAATAAATAATATCAAACTAAAGAAAAACTTTTGCTTAATAATCATTGTTTTTAAATAAATTACAATCTAAACTTTACCTTCCTCAAGCATATCCACTCCTCTTACCAATGTTCCATATCCTAAAATATTAAGACTACTATCAGATATCTTCATCAAAACTACCCTTTTACCTACTCCAATACACATTGGACCACTTTTAAGCTTGAAAGTGTACTCACTCCTTTCTTCTGATATATCTTGTAAAACTGATATACGCATCTGATTCTCAAATTGAACTGTAATCTTTTCCTTTTCATCTACTTCAGGAGTCCAATCATAATCAAATATATTTGTCTTAATATCACCCAAAACTAAAGTTTTGTAAACAGGAGGAAGTTCTCCTACTTTTCCCAATAACTTACCAGCAAGGCCGTCCCGATCATTCTTTGGATTTTTAGCAGCTATTGATGGAACCAAATTTGTTCCTATTGAAATTAACCCTCCTGGCACAATTCTATCAAGGTCATATCGATTATACTTCAATGATGTTATCGTTGTTCTAATAGGAACATAATCATTGTTGACAATTAAACCAGGTTTAATTTCTATCTCGTCACCAACCATTAGTTCACCACCGATTAATGATCCTCCTACACATGCACCCAGCATCTTTTTATAGTTAGTCCCTGTTTTATTAATATCAAAACTTCTATTCGACAAAAAATAATTATCTCCATGATGCTCTCTCCTACTATACAAGTAACAAATTGCATCAAGCAGAATATCAGTTCCAATATTTAATTGAAATACGGTTGGAATAATAGGATAGGAAATTTCAATTTCCATATCTTCTAACAATCGCTTTAGTTCTTCATACTTTTGCGTAATTTTATCCCTATCGTCTTTAATCAAATCTATTTTATTTAGACACACAATTATATCTTTTATTCCAGATAATTTAATAGTTCTTAGGTGCTGAATTAAACTTGTCTTGTTTAACAAATTATTACCCTCAACAGATACTACCACAATAACTGCATGCATCATTCCAACGGAACTTAACATATTTTTTATCAGTGAAAAATGTCCAGGACAATCAACAAATGAAACATGACATTTTTTATCCGAATCTTTACATTCACTATCAATCAATTCTTTATTAAATCCTCTACTAACATATTTACCATCAATATTCCAGATTTCTGAATCTGCATATCCTACCTTCATTGTTATATTTCTCTCCATTTCAACTCTTGATCTTTGAGTAGCCTGCCCAGTAACAGCATAGGTTAACGTAGACTTTCCTTCACTTACCATTCCAGTTACTCCAATATTATAATTAGGTTGCTTTAAATTACTCATAGTTATTGTAGGATTAATAGAATCTAAGACAGAAACATCTTCAATTTTTTCTATTATTTCTTTCCTTGATTTGATCTTCTTACCACTTTTTGGTATACTATTATATTTAAAATTTACCTGATCTTTCTTCTTTTTTACTTTTTTAACACTAGAATCTTGTTTTTCACAGATTAAATTAGACAGTTGTTTATCAGATTCAACCTGTATAATTTCTGATATATATTTTGAATTTTCACCATCCAAATATTTTTGTAAAAAAGCATCATTAACATTTCCTTCATCTAAATCGCTCATTTTATAAGTTCTAGTTTCTTATTATTAAAATTAATTTTCAATTTTTAATAAAAAAAATTGACATTTTATAATTATTTAGACCAATATTTATATTAATCTTTATAATGGACGACTTTAATTTTAATATAACGAAATCGAATGATACTACAAATGTTATTCAAGCATCAAATTTTAGCATTGCTATTAATAGTAAAAAATTATTTGAAAATTCTTCTTTATCTTTGGCTCCTGATAATATTTATGGATTAATTGGTAAAAATGGTTCTGGAAAAACAACTTTAATTAATCACATAAGTAATAATAAAATCCCAGTAAATGAAAAACTATTTTTGTTACATTTACAACAAATACTTGAAGAAACTGATGAAACACCCATAAATATACTATTGCAATCCGGAGGACCAATGTTTAAATACCAAAAAAGAATAAATGAATTATTAGAATTAATGGAAAATAGTGAAGATGATGATGTTGATGAAGACGTGTATCAAGAATATCATGACTTAGAAGAAAAAATTTCATCAAATGAATTTAATATTGATCGTGAAACAGCAAAAATAAAAAGTATCTTAAATGGTTTAGGTTTTGATCAAATTATGATGGAGAAACCATTTAGTCAATTTAGTGGAGGATGGAAGATGAGGATATCATTAGCAAAATGTTTATATTTGGAACCGGATGTTTTACTTCTAGATGAACCTACAAATCATCTTGATCTTGAAGCTGTCATTTGGCTAGGTGATTATTTAAATTCATCATCAAAAGAAAAAATAGTACTAGTTATATCTCATAATATTGGATTTTTAAATAAAGTATGTACTAATATTTTAAATATCGAAAATTTAAAACTAGTAAATTATAAAGGAAATTATTCATCATTTAGACAAACAATTAAAAAGAAATTACAAAATCAAGAAAAAGAATGGACAAAAGTAGAAAAACAGATAAAAAAATTAAGTAAAAAAGATTCAGAAAAAATTCTCAAAGAAAAGAGTGATCAAGGTATTGTTAAACCAGAAAGACCATATGAAGTAAAATTTGAATTCTCAAATGAATATTCAGAAACAAGAAATACTCATAATCTAATTAGTTTTAGAGATGTTAGTTTTACTATAGGAGATAAACAATTATTCGAAAATCTTAATTTTGGAATAGATTCAGATTCAAGAATATGCCTTATTGGTAAAAATGGGATTGGTAAATCTAGTATATTTAAACTTATAAAAGGTGATTATCAACCTACAAATGGAAATGTTGTTATTGATGTTTCAGTAAAGATAGGATATTTTAATCAACATTTTGAAACTTTTCTTGATAATGATAAGACACCAGTTGAATTTTTAGAAAATTTTGTTCCTGAGAATTTACTAACAACAAGCAAAATGCAAACTGTTAGAAAATATTTAGGCAATCTTAAATTGGAACCTAAATTTCATAATACTATTATTAGAAATTTATCAGGTGGTCAAAAAGCAAGAGTGGCCTTTGTATACTTAATATTTCAACAACCAAATTTTTTACTTTTAGATGAACCAACCAATCACTTAGATATTGAAACTATTGAAGCCTTAATAGAAGCTCTAAATAATTTTGAAGGTGGATTCATGATTATAACTCATGAATCTGAATTATTAGATAACTTAGAACCTAACATATGGTTAATTAAGGATAAAAAAATAAATTATGATTC
>MDTB01235564.1_pt1 | contig 27605 bp, 25 predicted proteins | sample 811161 | NCBI WGS metagenome assembly MDTB01 (sample SAMN05326650, study PRJNA326480) | marine metagenome | isolation source: seawater | place: Mediterranean Sea | collected 2009
AATTTTATTATTAATTTTATTATTAATTTTATTATTAATTTTATTATTAATTTTATTATTAATTTTATTATTAATTTTATTTAGATAATTAAAATTATATTTTATTTTATTAAAAAACCTGATTTTTTTACAAGGTTTTTTTTCGTATATAAATGGATTATCAGTATATATATCATAATACACATTATTATTAAAATAATGTTCTTTACTTTTCTTAAATGATGGATATTTATTTGGTAATACTTTTTTAAAACTATTTATTCCAAGTTTGTTTATATTAGAAAAGCTATTAAATCCTAAGTACCCACATATTAATGTTTTCAATAATTTCATAAAAATACTTAAATTAAAAATCTAAAATATATATTACAAAAATTTTGATATATTTTTATTGAAAATTATATTTTTAATTAAATTTATTAAAATAAAAATAACTATTTAAAGATTTTAACTCAAAAATAATATAATGTGTAAATCTATTTTGAACGAAGAAACTAATAATAATAATATGTTAACTATTAAAACTGTTCAAATATCGCCTTTTAGAATTTTAATGACTGCTTTAAAGGATATATTATTAGACACAAATATTGTATTTACTAAAGAAGGTATTAAAATTATTAATATGGATAAAACACATACAATATTAGTTCATTTATTTTTAAAAGCAGAAAATTTTGAAGTATATGAATGTAAAAAAGATAAAATTATTATTGGTGTTAATATGCTACATTTATTTAAATTAATTTCATCTATTGATAATGATGATACTTTAACTATATATATTGAAAATGATGATTATAATGATGGTTTCATTTCTGAATTAGGATTAAAATTTGAAAATGGTGATATTAAACAATCTAAAATTCAAAAATTAAGACTAATTGAACCTGAACATGAAGAATTAAACTTACCTGATGTAGATTATTCATCTATTATTAATATGCCTTCATCTGATTTTCAAAAGATTATTAGAGACTTGGCTAGTATATCTGAAAAATTAGAAATTAAATCTGTTAATGATGAATTAATATTCAAATGTAGTGGGCAATATGCTAAAGCTGAAATTAGACGTTCTGAAACTAGTGGTATTATGGAATTTTTACAAAAAGATAATTCTAATTTAATAACACAAGGGGAATTTTCATTAAAAAATTTAGTATATTTTATAAAATGCACCAATTTATGTAATCAAATTGAAATATTTCTAAGAAATAATAAACCATTAATTGTTAAATATAATGTCGCATCATTGGGTGAAATTAAATTATGTTTAGCACCATTACCATCATCATAAAATATTAACTATCTCCATAAAATCTTTTTACAAGCGGATTACATTTAATTTTTCTATAATCAAAATGTGTTAAATATAATCCTTCTAAAGACTTAATACGTGACAGAGCTACATATGTTTGACCATCAGCAAATATATTACTTCCAATGTCTATTATGGCATTTTCTAAAGTTACTCCTTGTGACTTATGTATAGTAATGGCCCAAGCATATATTAAAGGTAATTGAGAAACACCTACACGTTTATTATGTTCGGATTTCCATGTATAAGGAGTTATTAATATTGGTTTTTCAATATTGTTAAATTTCACATATGGTAAATTTTCATTATTAAAATCTACTACTATTCCTTGACTTCCATTTGCAATTTGTAATTCGCCATATAAATTTATATTTACAATACACATTACATGTGTTCCTATTTTTAATTTCAATTCTTTATCGGCTAAAATATTATTTGCCAAAAATTCATATTCTTTTTTTACAAATGGATTTGAATTAATATATAATTGAAATAATTCATTAGCTTTATTTGGGTCAAAATTAATATCTTTAATATTTTCTAAAGCGTTTAGATCTATATATTTAACATTATAAATGTTCTCGTGACTACTTTGTAAATTAGCATATTCATTTAAATTGATTAAATCTACATCTCTCTTAATTGGTGATAAAATAGTCAAAATTTTTTCTTTTTTTACTTCATTTAATTTATCTTTATTGAAAATACGTGATTCTAATGCTTTAATTGTATTATTTGTAATTTGACCTTTACGTACATATTTCAAGATTTTTAAAATCATTTGATCATTTTGTCTGAAAATTGTTTGAAGAATAATTTGATTTTCTTTTGGAAAAATTTGATTCCATAATTGATGTTGAAAACAATACATAGATGCCTCTCTCTCTTTTTCATTATTAAATACTGGTGACAATTGATAAAAATCTCCTGTAAAAATTACCTGAAGGCCACCAAAAGGTTTATCATTTTTATAAATTTTTTTCGCTATTGCATCTAATAATAATAAAATTTTTAAAGACATCATACTTACTTCATCAATTATTAAAATATCTAATTTTCTCCAATTTTTTAATTTGTGACGTTTTTTTGTAAATAATTCTTCAATAATACTCGCATTATCTTTATTTGCCAAACCAATACCCGAAAACATATGTAATGTTGTTGCTTTACATTGTAATAATATAGCCGCACAACCAGTCATAGCACAAACTTTAATTTTTTTTTCTTTTTTTTCAGCATCATTTACAATTGTTTTTATTAAATATGATTTGCCTGTTCCTGCTGGTCCTGTGATAAATACATTTTCATTATTCAAATATTTTTCAAAACATAAATTTTGTTCATCACTAAAACTTTCCATATATTATTATAGTAATTATGTTGTTATAATTAATTTTAATATTTAAATAAATTATTTTCAATTTTTAATAAAAAGAAAATAATTAAAAGAAAAAAACTAAGTAAAAGAAAAAAACTAAGTAAAAGAAAAAAACTAAGTAAAAGGAAAAAACTAAGTAAAAGAAAAAATATAAAAATATTAAAATATTATAGAAAAAATAATTTAAATATAATATTATATTTTATATTATAATAATATGTCTCCTCAAAAATGTTATGAAAGTGGTTTAATTATTGATTCGGAAAAATTTAATAAAGTAGTAAAAAAATTACGTGAATTCTTTTGGTCTAAGAATTTTGTTGAAGTTCATACACAAAATCGCCTTTCTATTTTAGCAGCATGTGAAGATCCATTCAACGTTCAAACTTTTAATTATACTGGAAATGTTTGGCCTCTTGTTCAAACTGGACAAATGTGGTTAGAATATGAAATTCTTTCTAAACCTGATGTAGCAGGATATTTTTGTTTAACTACATCTTATCGCATGGAACCAAATCCTGTTCCAGGTCGCCATGATGTAATTTTCCCTATGTTTGAATTTGAATTCAAAGGTGATATGAATGAATTAATGGAACTCCAAAAAGAACTATTAGTTCATCTTGGATATGATGGTTCCAATTTTTATGTAAAAAATTATAAGGCAATTGCTGAAGAATTTGGAACAACTGAACTTGAACACGAACATGAAGAAAAATTATATACTGACAAATCACCTGTAGCATTTATTACTGATTTCCCTGAATTTACCAGTCCATTTTGGAATATGCGTAGAAATCCTAATGATGATACATCATATAAAGTAGATGTTATTTTATCTGGTATGGAAACTTTTGGTTCTGCTGAACGAGAAAATGATAAAGATGTAATGCGTGCTAAATTTGAAAGCATTATGGAAGGGTCTTATAAAAATAAATTATTTGAGCTTTTCGGTGAAGAACGCACTCGTGCTGAATTAGATGAATATCTTGAATTAAACTTCATTAAACGCTCTGGTTGTGGTATTGGTTTAACACGTTTAATTAAATCTATGGAAAAAGAAGGTCTATTAAAAGATTAAAAATATTTGTTTTTGGATTAGATTTTAATATTATGTAAAAAAATAAATTATATTATGTAAAAAAATAAATTATATTATGTAAAAAAATAAATTATATTATGTAAAAAAATAAATTATATAATATAATTAATATTTAATATAGCAAATCATGTTTTTTAAAAATACATTGATGACTATTAATATTACATAATTCATGAATATTAAACGGGTCTTCATAATTGTTTGTTAAATCATTAATATCTAATTTAATATTTAAATATTTTTTAATAAAATCATAAATTTCATTTTCTACCAAATCATTTATATTTGATATCCAAATCTTAATTATACAATAATTTTTTTTTGGACTAATTGAAATACCATTAATAGTTTCTAATAAACTTTTATTTTGTGTTAAATTATTCCCTACCAAATAATACGAAAGTTTTTTCCATACATCAATAACTATATCATGTGATATTTTATATGAAAAACATCCGCCTTTGTTATTATTTACATCTTCCCATATTGGTTTAATATTATTTTTCATAATAAATAACATACACTTTTTAACTATTTCATCATGAATATTTTCAATTAATGATATGCATTTTTCTAAGTCATTAAATACACATATTTTTTTATAACTATTAATTGACCAATCTACATCGTAAGGTAAATGAAACCATAAAGTCCAAATATCATTTAATTTATGCATATGTATAATTTAAATATTTAATATTTAATATTTAATATTTAATATTAAACAATAAATATTTTATACTTGAAATTAAATATCTACACATTCTGCAAAAGTATCTGTCGTTTTTCTTTCTTTTTCGACCCAATCTCCATTTTCTTTTACTGAGGGACAAGGTAATACACATAAACCTATACTATTTTTTTCTTTTCCTGGTGGACATGTATTATCTATAATTGATTGTGTATTTTCATTGATATTATATTCTAAGTCTATAACTCGTGACCTATAACGTGATAAATCTCCAGGATCATATACTTTATCATAGTCTTCTGGAAGGTCTGGTAAATATAGATCTTTTTCTTCTTCAGATAAATTTTGCCATCTTCTTTCTATTTCTTTGTCAATAGTAGTTTGTTCAACATTGGGATCATCTTCTAATAATTCTTCTTTAATTTCATCATGTTTAGCATCATAATATTTGAAATAAGCATCCATATTATATGCGTCATCATATCTATCTTCATATGAATAATTATTATTATTATTATTATTATTATCTGATCTACTTACTGTAAATGAATTATTATTAGAATTAGTATTAAAACTAGAATTATTTTTAGAAAATCCACCAGAAAATAAATTAGTTATATTATTAGACATAGTTGTAAAATAATTCCCTAAATTAGAATTCATTAAACTATTTATAAAATAATTATTACCATAATCATTTACTAAATTATCTACTATATGATATTTTAGAGTATTTTTTGACATAGCATATTTATTATCTTGATCGTAAGAAAAATCATAATAACCATAAATATCATCATATAAATTTTTCCTAATTTTGTCTCTATCTATTCTTTCAACAGTTGGTTCAGGTATAGAATGTGTTACTTTTTCTTTCATTAAATCTGGTTCAGGATTTGTACCGAATATACGTAATAATAAACTAGAAATTATTGTCATCATTATTATTGGTATAAATACTAAAAACCATGCCAATATTGTTAATCCCATATTACATAATATATTAATTACTAAAGCTAATATAATCATAATTATAAATTTTAAAAAGGCATTTCCATATAAATTTTTATATAAATCTATAATTATTTGAATTAATGTGAAACCTATATATACTATTGCTGGACCACATAATTCTGTTATAAACATTATTATAATATTATACTAAATAAATATTATAATAATTATTTTTTTCAATATTTCTATATATTTATGTATATTTATGTATATTTATGTATATTTATGTATATAAATTCATTATAATAATTTTTATATTGGTTCACAATTTCCAGTTATTTTGCTTCTGCGTGTTCCATTTTTACATCTAGGCATTCCTTTGGTGTCTTTTAATTCTTTTTTTGTTTTATTTTTTGGTTTTGGTCCAGGTTTTTGTTTTTCTTTTTTTGTCTTATTTAACATTTTATCAAAATATACACACATTTTTGTTTCTTTATTTATTTTATATCCTTTTGGACATCTTTTTCCTACTAATGGAACTTCATGTGTTTGAACTTCATCTTTAACATCGTTATCTACATTTAATGGAATATTCCTCTCATCTTTTGCTAATTCTACTTTTTCTTTTTTATTTTCCTTTTTTACTTCATTTAAACTAATATAGCTTGGTATAGTTGGCACTATTTTTCCAACTACATATTTTTTACATCCGTTTGTAATTTTAAATTGATCTTTATTTCTTAATGATGCTTGAAGTTCTAAAATTGGAATTTTATATTTTGGATTAACACTAGGATAATTAATATATGTAACTTCTTTTAATTTAAATACTAAATTTCTAGGTAGTAATATTTCTTTTTCATGTTTATATTTTGTAGTACTAACCATATCTATTAATGGAATACCTTTGTCTATTGTGATTTTATATAAACAACATTTTGAACCTCTTGGAATTCCAGAAAATCTTACTGCAATAGCAAAAGAACTAGATATTGATAAAAAATTAGGAACAATTTCTATATCATTTTTATTTAATATATTTCTAAATGGAAGTTGCATACCTCTATAATAAATTGTTTTATCATTTTCATTACGAGGAGCAGCTTCTAAGAATGCTCTATCTAAATCTTCTATTTTATTTTTTATTGCTAATTCTGCTTCTTCCAAAGTTTTACCATAACGCTTATAATATGTTTTAAAAACCGACGTTTCAAAATATGATTGACCTTGTCTTAAAAATAAATTAATAGGTGCATCCCATTGAAAAGAATAATTTGTTAATGCTTTTGCTAATATATTTTCAAAATATACATCTTTTTTTATTGGTATATTTTTTTTTGTCTTTAGTAAATCTTTCTTTGAACGTTTTTTAAATAATGTTTTTAAACGCTCTACTTCTTTTTTATCTAAATTTTTTGGAGCTACAAATTTTGCTGCTTTCATCATGTCTATATTTGCCAATTGTAATGCTTCTTTACATATAAATTCTTCATCCTTTCTTTCTAATTCTACTTTAAAAATACGATGTTTTTTAAATATAGAACCTTTTAAATCTTTCAAATTTATTAGTAAAGCTTTATTAATAAAATAACCCAAATGAAAATATTCATCTTTCGATTTTAAGGTCTCATTTTTTAATAATTGATCATTTTCTAATATACATTTTAAATATATGTTTTTTAAAGCGGGGGTTTCTAAAAACGCACGACTTAAACAATAAATTATATCAGGATTAGATGCTATTTTTGAACTTATTTTACTACTTTGTAATTCTCTATCATTTTTATTTATTAATAATAATATATTATCATTAGATTCTGCTAACCAATCATAAATATTAATATTTTCTAAAGTAATAGGATTTTTTCCATAAATTTTTGTATTCATTATATTATATATTTATATATATAATATTATAAATAAATATATTATTTGTGATTTATATTTTGAATTATGTGATTTATGGTTTGAATTCTGTATAATAAGCTGGTGGACCACAATTTTTAAATTTATCATTACCTGTTACACTTTCCTGACATTCATAAGTATTATTTGGATCATTTTCATATACAAAAAATGTAGATTCTTTTATTTTTAAATTATCATTTTCAAATACTGGTTGTTTATTTACAGTATGAATTTGAGGACCTAACATAGTTCTTATTTGCTTTTCATAAAATCCATTAATAGCAGATAAATATTGATTTATTACACCAACTGGTGCTGTTCCACCAGGTTTTACTTGTTCTAAATATTTTAGATCTTCTTCTAATAAATTAGGACTTCTATTATCAGTTGGAGTTAAATCACTTTGTGTTTTATATTCAGCATTTATATCTGCTCCAAAATAATTAATATCATCATTTGGATTAAATATTTCTTCGTTAAATGATGGATCCATATTCATAATTTGTATATTTCCACTACAATCAAAAAACTCATCTTCATTTAAAGTGTAATTTCCTGTTACGGCCATAAATCTATTACCATCTATATTGTTTGGATCAATATTGTATAATTCATAATTATATGTTTTATATTCTATTTCAGAAACAAATAAATTTGCCAAGTTTTGTTGTATTTCAGATTTTCTATTTTGATCAAAACTTTTTGATAAATCTAATCTTTTTAATTCATCATTTAAATTCTTTACTTGTTCTGACAATCTAGTTTCTTTGTTTGAGTATTTGTATCCATTTATATTATATTCCGCATCTACTCTATTCAAACTCATTTCCAATATGTTTTGATAATCTAATATTTCTTGAACTGTCAAACTAGGATCTTCTAATATATTACCACTTACTTCTACATTTTTCTTAAATAACATTCCTGAAAAATCTTGACTATCAATAAAATTATTATAATTCACATGATTAGGATTTGATTTTGTACAAAATGATACAATATTTTTATAAGCAGCTCTATTCATTATTTGATTTAACACAACCCTATTATTTGTTGTTAATTTGTTTATTTCATCTTCTGTTATTTCAAAACTATTAGATTCTGTAAAAATAGTATAATTATCATTAGCATCTTTAAAATAATCTTGTAATTGTTCTTTAAACTTAACACATTTATCTATAATAGTTTTATTAATATTATTAGTTTCATATGCTGTTTTATAATTTGTTAAATGATTATCATAAAATGTTGAACCTGAACAACAAGTAATATCTGCTATTGATTCGCCTATTCTATTTATAGATGTATCTATTCTACTATCTTTATCTTTTATATTTTCTACACTACCATCACAGTTTGGTTCATAAGGACAAAAAAGATAATTTGTATCTATCTTTTCAAAACTTATTGTAAATTCATTACCATCGTCGGGAAATGATAATGTATAAGACATATCATATAATGGTATACAATTTCCACTTGTAGGATTAATACTACAATTATTACATTCTTGTGCGAATCCTTCTACAGTTTTTATTGAAGAAAAATAAAGAATGTATATACATAAAAGTATTATAAATGCTAAAAATAATAATTTAAAAAATGTATTCCAAAATTTATTATTAATTTTCATATTAAATATTTTCATAATTAATATAATATTATATTTTAATTATATTAATTATAGTTAATAAATTATAGTTAATTAATTATAGTTAATAAATTATAGTTAATAAATTATAGTTAATAAATTATAGTTAATAAATCTTTATTTTCCATTTACTAAATTATTATTATATTGATTATTTACTAAAATGAATCTCGTATTGTCATATAATTCACTTAAATTTGCAGAATTAGTATATGTACAAGTACTTCTTAATCCACCCAAATAATTTTGAACAGTATTTGCTAATTTACCTTTATATTTAACTCTGATTTCTCTACCTTCAGATGATCTATAGTGTGTATTATTGTTTGTAGCATAATTATTTTTCATAGCATATGATGAACTCATTCCATAAAAAAATTTGTAGCATTCACCATTTTCTAATTTAATTAAATCACCAGGATTTTCATCATGACCCGAAAATTCACCACCAATCATAACAAAATCAGCTCCTCCACCAAATGCTTTTGCTACATCTCCAGGACAAGTAATTCCACCATCACTAATAATATATGCTGATTTACTATATGCTTCTTCACTACATTCCATTACACAACTTAATTGAGGCATTCCAATTCCTGTTTGAATTCTTGTGGTGCACGCGCTGCCGCCGCCAATGCCTGCTTTAATTATATCTACACCACATTCTGCTAAATCTCTTATGCCTTCTTTTGTTGAAATATTGCCTGCTACAATAATTTTATCAGGATAAAGCTGTCTTACTTTTTTTACATATTCTTTTAAATTATTAATATAACCATTTGCCACATCAATTAATATAAATTTACATTCAATATGCTGTAATATTTCATTTAAATTTTTAAAATCTGAATCACTTATACCTGTTGAAACCATAAAATAATTTATATCTATAGGATTTAATGCTTTAATTCTTTCATTTTTAAATAATAAATAATCATTTAGAGTATAAAATTTATGTAAAGCAGTAATTATTTTATATTTAGAAAGAACATCATATACTTCAAATGTTCCTGTTGTTGTCATATTGGCGGCTATAATTGGAATACCTTCCCATGTTTGACCGTTATTAAATTCTAATTTAGTAAGTAAATTCACTTCTGATCTACTATTTAGATTTGATGATTTTGGTAAAATTAAAACATCTTTAAAATCATAATATTTTTCTAAATTTACAAATTTATTGTTTAATAAATTAATACTCATATAGTTTATTAAGCAATATATGTTTTAAATATTTTTATTAATATTTTTATTAATATTTTTATTAATATTTCATTATAATTATATCATAGTAATATAATTATATATTAAGATTTATGGTTGAACCTATTTTTTTTACTGATACAGATTCCAATAATAATAATAATAATTTTTGTCCTGTAAAAGACTATACTAAATTTGATACTAAAACTAAAATATATAATTATAGTGATGTATCGTATGATGAAGTTCCAAGTTGTAATGATATTGATAATAATGAAGATTATGAAGATTATAATGGGTGTTGTATAATAAAAGATACAGATCCTAATATAACATGTGAAACATATTTTGGAAGTGATTCTCATGATTTAGGTATGAAATATTCATTTCCCGAATTTGAAGATATTAATTATTCGGTTTGTCATTCTAAACCATTGAGAGATGTATCATTTGGTTTTGGTCCTAATCAAATTGTTAATTTTTTTCAATTGCTATTAGTTGCGATAGTTTTTTTTATAATTATGGTAATTATTACTTGTTGTTATGAATTTTGGTTAAAATATAGTTATTTTACAGAAAGATTTTACTATCAAAGTAATTGTAAAAATTTTGGTGTATCCAAAAAAGGAAACAACATGTTTTCATTAGCTGATTATATGTTTCCTAATAAATTATCGTTTTATCCTTACGAATTATGTGATAACAAAGATAATTTAACAGGAGGTAAAAAAATGAAAGGTGGTAAAAATAATAATAATACTTTTTTTAGTAATTATGATGAATATAGCAATAGAGGTGCAAAATGTATTACTATTGAAAATGAGAATTTAAGTGAAAAAGTGTTTCCATATAATATTGCTGATTATGCTCACAATAATTTTGAAAATAATTCCATTTTGGCCATAGTGTTAAAATCAATCAGTTTTTATTTTTTGATAACTGTTTTAGTTACTAGAAAAGTATTACATTCAGTATTTTCAGAAATTTCTGAAAAATATAATAAAAATTTTTGCAAAAAACCTATTTTAAACAATATAATATTTTTACTAATATTTTTTACTAATGTTTGTGGTGGTTTATTATCTATTATTACAAATAATTATTATTATTTACTTATTAATTTATTTACATTTATAATTGCTATAATTGTTTTTTTTGCCAATCCAGCATTTTCTAGTATATATTCATTTATTTCATTAATTAAATTTGATACAATTTTTAGTTCATCTTTAGAAAAAGACTCATATTATAAAATCTATGATATATCCAAATTTTATAGCAACTTTTATTCTGAAGAAATTTTAAAAAATTATCCTATTCTTATACTATTATTAATTAATATACTTGCTATTTTATTTTTCTTTTTATTATTTTACCAGGTAATACCTAATCAGATGGAACATGGTTATTTGTTATTAATTAATCTAATTACTGCTTTATTTTATCTTTATTACAAATATGATAATATATATAATTTATTATATCCTATATGGATATATATAATAGATTTATGTAATTTAATAACTGATATTTTTATAGTAGTATTTATAATAATAGGTCTTGTTTTAACTTTAGGAACAGGCATTCTTTCATCAACATTTGCGTGTATATATATGATTTTATCTTTACTATTTAATTTATTTTATATTCCTTTAAGTAACATAACAGATTTTTTTGATATATTAAGAGAACATAATAATTTACTTACAGTTTTATTTTGTATGACTATTATTGGTTCATCATTTTTATCTCTTGATAGAAATACAACAACTATTATGGGATTTATTTTAGCAACTATGATATTAATAAAATCCGCAAAATATGTTGATTCAATAACATATAATATTATTAAGAAAGTGTTTAGTTTTATCTTAGCTATTGTTATTATATCGGCATTTACTATGGGGTTAATTAATACTAAAACAGATGATACTGGAACGATTGTTTTAATAGTATTTATTTTAATTTTTATTTTATTTGGATTATTTACTTAAATTAATATTAAGATTTTATTGGTATTTTTTATATAATATTTTGTTTATTTTTATTTAGAATAAAAATTTAATTAAATTGGATTAAATTAAATTAAATATGATTATAATTATATCATAATAATATAATTATATATATTAAGATAATGGTTCAACCAATTTTTAAATCAGATATAGTAAAAGCTAAACTAGATGCAAGTTTTTGTCCTGTAAAGAATGATAATTACAATAGTTTAACAAAAGAATATAATTATAATGATCATTCATATAATGATGTAATGGATTGTGACAATGCTATAAAAGATAGTGATTATGAAGGTTGTTGTATAATAAAAAACGATGGACCTAAAGAAACATGTGAAGAATATTTTGATAGTAATGACCATGATTTAGGCATGAACTATTTATTTCCAGAAGAAGATATTAGTTATTCTGTTTGTCATACAGAACCTGTTAGAATATATGTAAATAAGTTTGGCTTTGGACCAAATAAAATTGTTAATTTTTTTCAATTATTATTAGTTGCCATAGTATCATTAATGATTACTGCTATTATTGCTTGTTGTTATGAATTTTGGTTAAAATATAGTGAATCTATAGATTGTTTTTACTATAAAAGTAATTGTAAAAATATTGGAGCACAAAGAGACGGAAAAGAAGAAAATGTGTTTTCATTAGCAGATTATATGTTCCCTAATAAATTATCATTTTATCCATATCAATTTTGTGATGATGGTAATAATTTGGCTGGAGGAAGTAAAATGGCTGGAAGAAGTAAAATGTCTGGAGGAAAAAATGATAATAATATATTTGTTAGTAACTATTCTGAATATGATAAACAAGGTGTTAAATGTATAACTATTGAAGATGATAAAGGCAAAAAGAAAGTATTTCCATATAATATTGCTGATTATGCTCATGAAAATTTAAATCCTAATTCTACTTTAACTATGATTATAAAATCGTTTAGTTTTTATTTTTTGATTACTGTTTTAATGACTAGAAAAATATTACATTATTTTTTCTCAAATATTTCAAAAAAATATAATAAAAATGTTAAAAATAATCCTATTGTAAGCAATATAATATTTTTATTATTAGGAAATGTTGGAATAGGAATAGTTTTAGGATTAACAGCACTATTAAATGGAACTTTTTTAAATCCAGGTTTTGCAATACTTTACTCATTTTTTATATTACTTACTTTTAATAAATGGTTTAAATCATCTGTTGATAAATGTAAACATTTAATAATTGGTGATGGTGATCAAGAAAAAAAAAATTTATATTATAGTATATACACTTTAACTAAATTTATTAAAATGCTTTATACATTAAGAGTTCCTAATATGTATAATGATTATAAAGAAAAATATCATTTTGTTAAAGCTGTGTTTTATACACTTTTGACATTTTTTGTTAATATATTTAAAAATATGTTTATGATAATATTTATAATATTTTCTGTATTTATTAGTTTAGGTGTCGGTAGTGTTGGAGCATTATTTGCTTGTATATATATGAATTTATCTTTATTATTCAATATATTTTATATTCCATTAAGTAATCAACTAGAATTTTTTGATATATTGAAAGAACATGGTAATTTATTAACTATTTTATTTTGTATTGGTATTGTTGGTTCCTCGGTTGTAGCAGAATTTGAACCAGCTACAATAGGTGTTATGTCTGGTATTTTAGCAATAATTATATTAATAAAAACGGTAAAAGGTTTTAAAAAATATAGTTAAATATTTTTGAATTTTTAAATTTTTAAATTTTTGATTTTTTGAATTTTTGATTTTTTGAATTTTTGAATTTTTGATTATTGAAAAATTATTATTTATAGTTAAAAATATATAAATAATAATTTTTATATTATATAATATGGGTAAAAAAAGTAAAACAAAAACTAAAACGGACTTACCTTTTGTAAGTATTTGTACTCCAACATTTAATAGACGGCCTTTTTGGCCATATGCTATTAAGTGCTTTGAACATCAAGATTACCCTAAAGATAAAATGGAATGGATTATTATTGATGATGGTAGCGATTTAATTGAAGATCTAGTAAAAGATATTCCACAAGTAAAATATTTCAAATATACTGAAAAAATGCCACTTGGGAAAAAACGCAATTTAATGCATGAAAAATCGATAGGAGATATTTTAGTTTATATGGATGATGATGATTATTATCCTCCTCAACGAGTATCACATGCTGTAAATATGTTACAAACACATCCTAATGCTTTATGTGCTGGGGCAAGTGAAATTTATATTTGGTTTAAACATATTCAAAAAATGTTTCAATTTGGTCCATATGGTCCTAATCATGCTACTGCTGGAACATTTGCTTTTAAACGTGAATTATTAAAAGATCATAAATATGAAGAACATGCTGCTTTAGCCGAAGAAAAAGCATTCTTAAAAAACTATAGTGTTCCTTTTGTTCAATTAGAACCTAAAAAAACCATTTTAGTATTTTCACATATTCATAATACTTTTGATAAGAAAAAATTATTAGAAAATGGTGAAAACCAATTTCAAAAAACATCTCCGCGAACTGTTGATGAATTTATTAAAGAACCAGAAATGAAAGAATTTTATATGGAAATTATAGATAAATTGCTTAAAGATTATCAACCAGGTGACCCTTCTAATAAACCAGATGTATTAAAACAAATTAAAGAAATTGAAGAAGAACGTAGAAAAATGGCTTTACAACAACAAGCAAATGGTGGTGGTAAAATTATTTTAAATCAAAATGGACAACAAATAGAACTTAATAATCAGCAAATTGTACAATTATTACAAAAACAACAAGAGCAAATACAAGAATTAGTTAGAGCAATACAAGAAAAAGATGTAATAATTAATAAATTACAACAAGATGTAAATAATAATGGATTATTAAATGAAAGAATGAATAATATTATTAATATGATAGAAAATAAAAAAATTATTGAAAATAATTTTGTAAATAATCTTGAAAATAATGTGGAAAATAATGTGGAAAATAATGTAGAAAATCTAGTTAGTTAATAAATTATTGTAAAATTGATTTTCTAGATTATATTATAAAATTTATTAAATAAAAATAATATAATGGAATATAGAGATCAATTAATTTATATTAATGAAATTATTGACGCAAATTATAGTAGTATTCAAAATATGATATATAATATTACTAATATTATTGGTATTAATCAAGGTAATAATTTAGGTAATAATCTTATTAATGATGATAATAATATTGAATTTAGAGACGATATAATATATAATAATGAAAATTATGATTTTATTCATTTTGATTATTTGATAAAAATATTCAATAATTTATTTATATAATTAATATAATTTATATAATTTATATAATTTATATAATTAATATAATTTATATAATTAATATAATTAACTATGAAAAAAATAAATAAACTTAGTGATTTATTTGCACAAAAAAATACATTATATGTTATAATATTTTTTATAATTTTTTTTATATTATTAACATATTTAATTAGTGGTTATACTTCAAAAAGACATTATAAATTATATCCCACAATATATTTATATCCAAATAACATTAAAGAAATAGAAATAGTTAGAAAATATAATAATGAGAGATTGAAAAATAATACTATAAATGATTTTGTAAAATTAACAGACAAATCTGTTAGTTATGCTTTTATACAAGAATTTAGTGATCTACCATTAAAATTAGATGAACTGGATTCTATAAGCTATAATATAAATTATATTATTATTTTTTTTAAAAATTTATTTAATAGAGCTAGGCCAAGTCAAATTGATAAAAGTTTGAATTCATTTGAATCAAAAACAGCTTCTACGCCTTCATTTCCTTCGGGTCATAGTGCTCAAGCACAATATATAGCAAAAAAATTGTCCGAAAAATATCCTGAAAAAAAAGAAAGATTCTATAATTTAGCTGAAAAATGTGGAATGGCACGAATTTATGGTGGATTACATTATCCTAGTGATCATGAATTTGCCAAAAAAATAGTTAAATTTATCCCTTAAATCATATTTTAATAATTTCTAATTATACTATAATAATTTCTAATTATATTATAATTATTTCTAATTATATATATATGTATAATAAAACTCGAAGATTATGTGCTAGTTGTTTAAAATTCAATTTTAATAAAACTTTGAAATCCAGTAAAAAATATAAACCAAAATGGTTAAACAAAATTAATTATGTAGAGAATTTTATAAATAATTATAATAATTTTTCTAATTCATATCCAAAAGATTATAATAAAGTTATGAAATTATATGTTGGTACTATTGATAAAAATAAAAAACTACTTTATTGGGCTGCCAAAGCACCTAATAACTCCAATATAATAATAAATGATGCTAAAACAGCATATGGCAATTTTAGTAATAGTGGTGTAGCAACTATTGATAAATATGGATTTGCTACTATTAAATTTAATATACCACAAAATTATAAAACAATTGTTAAAAATGGTAAAAATAATACTACTTTCTTTAAACATATTCATTTTGTAATTTCAAATAAAGATAATGATAAATGGATTGATAAAGTTCATACAAAATTAGTTCATAATAATTTTGATTATAAAACTTTCATGAATAATTTAAAATCTAAAAAATATATTGTTTTAAATGTATTGCCTTGTGAAGTATATGCCAAAGAACATATAGAAAACACTTTTAATTTACCATATAATAAAATTAAAAAAATGTCTGTTAATGAACTTGAAAAATGGTTTGTGGAAATAATTAATTTACATTATCCATTTATAAATAATTTATTAAATAAAAAACAACTAGAATTATATGAAATACCTATTATATGTTATTGTGCTCATAATAAATGTAGTGCTTCTAAAATAGCTTGTGAAAATTTAATGAAAAAAGGATTTGTTAATGTAAATTTATATGAAGATGGTATGAAAGATTATAAATTACATAACAAATGATGAATAATATATAGTTTTCATATTTTCATATTTTCATATTTTCATATTTTCATATTTTCATATTTTTTCTTATTTTTTTCTTTTATTATATTAATTATTATAATAAATGAAAAATTATGATATAGTTATTATTGGTGGAGGTATTGCTGGTATATATACTATGTATAATCTAAAAAAAAAATATCCAAAATTAAAAGTATTATTATTGGAAAAAAATGAGAGATTTGGCGGACGAGTTTATAGTCATTATGAAAAAATCGATAATAAAGATTATGTAATGGATTTAGGTGCTGGGCGTATTGGTTTTCATCATAAAAATATGGTAAAACTTATTAATGAATTAAAATTGTCAAAATATATTTTTCCTATAGGAAATACTAAAAATTATTTGGAATTAGATAATAAAACAGGATTAGTTACTGATAAATCAGAGTTTAAAAAGAAATATAGTGATTTATTATATAAATTTTTTCATAGTAAAGTTTTTGAAAAAATACCAAAATTTATATTAAAAAAATTATATTTATATGAGTTTCTCTCAAAAATTTTTTATAAAAAAGATTATAAAACCTTGGAAAATAGTTTTGAATATAAAAATAAACTTTACAATTTAAATGCTCATGATGCTATAAATGTTTTTAAAACTGATTATAATCAATATAGTAAATTTTTTATTATGAAAAATGGATATTCTAGTATTATAAATAAAATGATTGAGAGAATCTCTCAAAATAAAAATTGTATATTAAAAAATAATAGTTTTGTTAAAAATATTAATTATAATATTGAAAATTCTCTTTATGAAATAAATTATTTTGTTAATGGAGATAATAATAATAATAATAATAATAATAATAATAATAATAATAATAATAATAATAATATAATATATAGTAAACATATTATATGTGCTTTACCCAGATGTGATTTAATTAAATTAAATATTATGAAGCCATATTTAAATGAATTAAATAGTATTAATGAAATTAGTAAAGTTCGTATTTTTGAAATCTATGATAAAACTATTGAAAATAATGAAAAAAATGATAACGAAGTATGGTTTAAAAATATTGGAAAAACTACTACAAATGAAAAATTACAATTTGTAATACCTATTAATCCTGATAATGGTTTAATTATGTCTTCTTATAATGAAAATATATCTACCAGAGAGAACTATTGGTATAAATTATATAAAAAAAATGAAAATAAAATGAGAGAAATATTACGTAAAAAATTAAGCACTATTTTTAATATTGATGTTCCGAAAAGTAAATATATGAAAATACATTATTGGCCCATGGGAGTAGCATGTTGGAAAAAAAATATAGATTCTTATTATATCTCTCAAAAAATACTTAATTTAATGCCTAATTTTTATATTTGTGGAGAGAATTATTCTAATTATCAAGCTTGGTGCGAAGGTGCGTTAATTTCATCTAATGAAGTATTAGAAAAGTTAGAATGTATATTGAAAAATGATAAGAAACTTTTAAATATGCAAAAAAACTAAAAAAAGTAGAAAAAGTATAAAAAATATGGATGTTTAATTGTTTAATTGTTTAATTTTTTTATTAATAATATATAATGATTAATAAAAATAATTATGATAAAAATATATATAATAAACCATTAAAAATTTGTTCAAAAAATCCTTTAACGGGATTCAATCGTGATGGTTATTGTCATTCTTCATATAATGATTATGGAAATCATCTTGTATGTGCTAAAATGAATAAAAAATTTTTAGATTATACAAAAAAACAAGGCAATAATTTATATAATATTGTTAAACCAGGCGATAAATGGTGTTTATGTCAAGAACGTTATTATGAAGCATTTAAAGCAAAAAAAGCACCAAATGTAATAAATAATGCGACATCTATTAAATTAAGACCTAAAATAAAAAATGCCATATTGAAATCTAAATCTAAAAAAATATTTGGAGGAAAATTATTACCACAATTAAGAATATTATCAAAGGAAAACAAAAAACACATATATAAATTATATGACCCACAATATAAACGTATTTTAGCAATTGAAGAAGGTATTAATCAAGAAAAAAACAAAACACACAAAAATAAGAGAGATGCTGCTAAAATGAAAAAAGCTCGCTTCAATGTACTTCGTTTGTATCGCAAAAATAAAGACAAAAAAGGTTGTAAAAATTTTACGAAAGATATGATTTATATTGATAGAAAATATAATCTTGGAAAAACTAAGAAAATATGTGGAGGAGCGGTCAAGTCCCCCCATAAAAAACCACAATTTCTTTATAATCCTGATGATCCAAAACGTTCATTTGATGTTTATATAGATAAAGATCCTAGTGATACTATTAATATTAAATATTCAAATGTTAATGATATAAAAAAAACTATCGGGAAACTAGAGAACTTATATAAAACTAAGAAATATCCACATAAACGTATATGGCAAGTTGGTATGATTATGAAAGTACGCATGGAAGCTATGTTAAAACATAAAAAAACTCATTATAAAAAAGCTAAAAATGTGAATGAACGTTATAATTTAACAAAAAAATATTTTAAATTTTTAGGTAAACGAACTAAAGCAAAAACTTTTAAAGAAAGAAAACAAATGATATTTTCATATTAAATATTTTGATTTAATATTTGTTATTTAATATTTGTTATTTATTATTTATTATTTGATTTAATTTATATTTTTTTATTTTTAAAATATAAATTATGAGAGATTGCTGTAAAACTGGAAAAAAAGCAAAAAAATGTAAAAGAAAAGATGGAAAAATATTTCAGCTTCCAAGACGGTTTACTAGAAAAAGGTGCTCTAAAAAAATACGCGGATTTACTATGCGTTCTTCATGTGCACCATATAAATATTGTAAAAAATAAATATTTTTTGTAAAATTGATTAAATCAAATTTCAAATATAAAATATTTATTTTAAATTATGATTGGTGCAGTAATTTTAATTAATGAAGCAAAAGGTTATGACATAGTTGATTCAGATAATAATGAAATACATTATTGTTTAGATACTAGAAAAAGAGAAAAAAATATTGAACAATTTAAAGAGTTAGGTAAATGTGAAATTCATTTATATCATAGAAATCGTCGTGATTGTAAGGGTAAATATAATAAATACCCATATGTTGAATATACTGGTATATGGTATATTTTTAATAATAGAACTTATTTTATATTACATATTCCTTCTTTAAAAAATAATAAGGGACCTTTGATTAAAAAATGTAGTACTAATAAAACACATCCATATGTTAAAGGATGCTTAAATAATTCTGGATTTTATAAAACTAAAACACGACAAGCACCCGGAATATATTTCAATTCACCATAAATAAATATGAGTTATTAAATATTAAATTACTTTGTAAAATTGTGGAATAATAATGCCGAAGATGCACCGACAATTTGTGCTAAAATATATAATAAAAATTTGGAGAGATCTAATTTTTTATTTAAATACATCATATAACTTACTGCAGGATTATAGTTTCCTCCTGATACTTTTCCACCAAAATAAATAACTCCTGCTAAAGTTAAACCTATAGCTAACGCATCATTAGTTTTTAATATAACTGTTAAAAAAACAAATGTACCAATAAACTCTGTTAAAATACTCAAAAACATTTTATATATATGAAATATTTTTTAAAACAAATAATATTTAAATTTTCTTCCTAAAACGTGACTTCTCGCTAAAATTGATTAAACGATTTTCTAAATAATATTATGCATTCAACACGCAATAAGCAAACCAAACAAAGCGAATATATATCAAAATGGCCTACTTTATGCAAAATGTAGTCAATACCATTATTGATAATATGATTCAGAAGAATTTAAAAGAATTTGTTAAAACATATAAATTACAAAATAATATTTTGAAAAAAACTGATTTAAATATTTTGGAAAAAACTGATTTAAATATTTTGGAAAAACCTAATAAAAATACTCATATTAAAGATATCAGAAAATATATTAAATTAAAAAAATACAAAATTATGACATCTGGCTGTGATGCGACTAAAATTAATATTTTACATCACATTTGGTATAATGAAATGTTTGAAACTAAGCAAATTTATAATTTGTTTATGTTATATTGTAAAAATGGAAACCATAGTCCATATTTGGATATCTTAGAAAGATTTAAACCTAATTATAGTTATACAATCACCAAGTTTTTAATTTTACCATAAATAAATATGACTTAATATTTTCGCATTATAATAACCTTTTGATTTAGCTTTTTCTAATTTTATTGCTTCACTACGTTTTTTTGTTCCTGAATGACGTGAAAAATAATTTTGCATACGACGACGTGTATAATGATTTTTATATGCATATAATTTTAATGGTGTGCGATCTTTATATTGTGGATAATCAGAAGCACCAAAATGTATTTTTCTTATTGTTTTTGTTTTTTTATTTTTTATAAAAGCAGTATATTTTTTTCCTTTTATTTTACTTCTCTCAAATTTTAATATTTTTTCTTTCATTAATATTTAAAAATATTAAAAAATAAAAAATAAAAAATATTAAATTATACAAAATATTTAAAATATTATGAAATATATTTTAAAATCTATTTTAAAATCTATTTTAAAATCTATTTTAAAAGGATTTAATATAATAATATAATTATTAAAATTTTCATATGTTAAATAAATTCATAAAAAAAGAACTATTATATGGAGCAAATAATTATAAACCTTTAAATGTTATTATAAAACAAGGTAAAGGAATTTATTTAACAGATATAAATAATAAAAAATATATGGATTTCTTATCTGGATATAGTGCTGTTAATCAAGGTCATTGTCATCCTAAAATTATTGATGTATTAAAAAAACAATCTCAAACTTTGACTTTGACTTCAAGAGCATTTTATAATAATAAACTTGGTGAATTATGTGAATATTTATGTAATACTTTTAATTATGAAAAATTTATACCTATGAATACTGGTGTTGAAGCTGGAGAAACTGCAATTAAAATAGCCAGAAAATGGGGTTATGAAAAGAAAAATATTACACCTAATAAAGCTGTAAATTTATTTTGTAATAATAATTTTTGGGGACGAACTATTGCAGCTTTATCATCATCTAGTGATAATACTTGCTATACTAACTTTGGTCCTTATACAAACGGATTTGAATTAATAGAATACAATAATTTAGAAATTTTAGAAAAAAAATTTATTAATAATCCTAATATTGTATCATTTATGTTAGAACCTATACAAGGTGAAGGTGGAATAATTATCCCAAATAAAGATTATATTAAAAATGTATATAAATTATGTAAAAAATACAATGTATTGATGATATTTGATGAAGTACAAACAGGATTAGGTAGAACTGGGAAATTATTAGCTTGTGATTATGATAATATTAGACCTGATATGTTAATATTAGGAAAATCATTATCTGGTGGAGTTTATCCTATTTCTGGTGTTTTAACTAAAAGTGAAATAATGGATGTATTAACTCCCGGTACTCATGGTTCAACTTATGGTGGTAATCCTTTGGCGTGTGCCATAAGCATGGAAGCAGTTAATATAATTTTTGAAGAAGATTTGATAAATAATTCTTATAAAATGGGCAAATATTTTAGGGATGAATTAAATAAATTAAAATTAAAAAATGTTACAGATATTAGAGGCAAAGGTTTATTAAATGCTATAGAATTTAATAATAATGAAAATGCATCAAAAGGATTAGAAAATTTGAAAAATAATGGATTATTAACTAATATTACAAAAAATAAAATATTAAGATTGACACCTCCATTAATAATTAATAAAAATCAAATAAATGTTGCTTTGGAAGTAATTGAAAAATCATTAAATTGTCATTAAATTGTGATTAAATTGTGATTAAATTGTGATTAAATTGTGATTAAATTGTGATTAAATTGTGATTAAATTATAAGAGAAGATTATTTTATATATTATTATAATTATTTATATTTAATAATATATAATGAATGTTCCTATTAAATATTTACCAAAACGTCTTACAAAAAAAGACAAGATTAAGCAAGCAAAACAATTGAGAAAATCTCGTAATGCTTATAAAAAAGGGATTTATATACATAGAAAACCTTTAGCATCATATAAAAATAAAAAATCACAGCATTTAGTTAATGCTGAGAAAATATATAAAGTTAAAAATATTGCTGTTAATAAAGAATTAGCTAAAAAAACTGGATGCTCTATTAAAGCTCTTAATAAAATTGTAAAGAAAGGTCAAGGAGCATATTATTCATCAGGTTCTAGACCAAATCAAACAGCTCATAGTTGGGGTATTGCTAGGTTAGCTAGTTCTATTAGTGGTGGTAAAGCAGCAGCAGTAGATTATAATATTTTAGAAGAAGGGTGTATGAATAATTCCAAAGCACTTAAATTAGCAAAAAAATCGCGTATAAAAAATGGTTACGGAACACGAAAAGTAGCTAAAACAAAAATATAGTGGTTTTCTATTTTATTTAATTTTATTTTTATAAAATTATAATTTATTTGTTTGATAAATTATAATTGTAATTGTAATTGTAATTGTAATTGTAAATGTAATTGTAATTGTAATATTTTTTTTAATATTTTAATATTTACTTAGCGTATTTTCGTCCATATTTCATCCATAATAATACACTAACTGTAAAACCTAATAAAAATCCGGCTACACATTGATCAGGATGTTCTGATAAAAATAATCTTGTTACCATAGGACCAATGAAAAATGTTAATAAAGAATAAAATACCATAATCGCTATTGTTGTAGGATTGCTTAAATGAACCATTTTATAAAATATATTTATAAAAAAATAAATATATTTAAAAAATTATGTAATTATAAAAAATTATCTAGAATACATTAAATCAGCTAAACCAGATTGGAAACTTAATATATTGTAACGTTCTTCATATATATGTAAATCATAATTATACTGGTATATTGACGTCGGTTCTTTAGAAGTAGCAATTACTTCACCTGTTTCTGGATCACAAATAGTTGTAAAATTTACATTTACTGGATCTAATGGAGGATTGGAAGTTAAATCAAATTCAAACTCTACATTTTTAAATTTATTAGTATTAAAAGCACCACTAGGTTGATATTTATATGGATCACTATTTAATCCAAAATTATAATGATATAATCCTTCTTTAGAATTACCAGATGTTCGTGTATATTTTTCTATTTTGCTATATACACCTTCAGGAAGATCATCTTCTCTAGATTTACCATCACAAATTAAAGCGAATCTATTTAAAATGCTTTTGAAATTTTTTTGTTCAAAATCACTTGGTAAATTGCCAGTAATGTATATGTTTTTTGATAAATCTTGTATTTGATATAAATCTGGTTTGCTATAATATATTTCATTATTATCATTTTCTAATTTTGTTAATTTATATGGTATAATATTCTCATAAGGCCAATTGGTATAATTAGACCATTCATTTCTTTCTTTAACATCATTTCGTTGAAAATGCCACATCCAACTACTTACTAAACCATTTGAACTTTCAAGTTTAACTTTAGATGATTTATTTACTTTTTCATAATCATATTCATATACTTCTTTAATTAAATATTCTTGAGTATTATTAGCAAATAATGTTCGTTCTTCATTATCTAAAAAACATTGAGTAGTTATTAAATGTATATCTGGATTAAATTCAACACGTGTATCATCATATGTAGTCTCTCGTGTTATAAATGATATATCAGGTGGATTAGTAAATTTATACATTAAATAAGCATTTTCAGTTTGATCAGGTTTAATTCTAACATTATTGTCATAATTCACTTTATTTAATACATCTCTTATTGTAAATAACTCACTTAAAGGACGTAAATCAAAACGAATTTCTAATTCAGCATATTGTAAACATATTAAAGGAAGAGCCATAGTAGACATCAATGTGAACCATATATTAATTGGAATATATAATTGCTGACCTCTAATAGATGGCTCAATTCCACTTATGTCGCTATTTGTTTGATAATAAACATTAGGATAATTATTATTGTTATCAGCAAAATTAGCAGGATCATTTAATTCAGGTATATTACCAGTCATAATATTAAATAATTCTTTTTTGTTTGCATCAAAATCACGTTCTACCATATTTTGTAAATAACTACCTGAGAATTTTTGAACCAAAGCCGAACCTATAAAGAAACGCACTTCTTTAATTAATTGTGTTCCTATGTTTTTTATCCATTTAAATTCATAAGGTCTGTGCTCACCACCAATACTTAATATTGGACTATATATATCTGGTAAATCAATTACTAAATATGTATCCATTAATAAATCACCATAACGAGGAATTTTAAAAGTAACTTCTGGTGTTTCTTTAGAAATCTCTATTTTATTATTCCCACGAGTATCTACTCTATATTTTTGTAATCCAAAATTAGTATATTTAGCATATTTATTTTTAAAGAAACTTTTAGTAGGATTTCCATTTAATATTATATTTTGATTACCTATTGCTATTAAATTCAATAGACCTCCGGCCATTATATATACTATTTTATTATAAAAGAATAATTTTATATTATTATTTTATTCACTATTAATTATTAAAATAAATATTATTATTTAATAAATATTTATTAAGTAATAATATATTATTATTATAATAATAGATATAAAAATGGATATAAAAATGGATAATCAAAAAGAAAAATTTACTGAATTTTTTAATAATGCTACTAAAGGTGCTAATTTAACTATAATTACATTTGTTGTTATTTTTATTATATTATTTTCTCTTTTTACATGGGTATTTAATACATTAAGTTTAAAAGAAAATGCTTGTAAAAAAATGGATTCTATATATAATGAACTTACATTTAAATATAAAGGAATATCATTTATAAAAAATAATGATATTATAATTGATGAAAGCACGAGTTATAATACTTTAAATAGTAAAATAATTACTGTCAATGATGAAAAATATGATGATGATAATAAATCATTATTTCTAAATTATTATGTTAAAGCTGCTTATAATTGTTGTTGTGGTGATGGTTATAAAAATAATTTTGTAAATAGGTGTGCTTTAGAAAAATGTATTTTTGCTGGAGCAAGATTTTTAGATTTTGAAATATATTCTTTGAATAATGAACCTATTATTGCTGCTTCAACTGCTAATAATAATTCAATTAAAGAAACATATAATTATTTAGAAATGGGTAAAATATTAGAATATATTGCAAATAATACTTTTTTCAATGAATCTACTGATGCTGCTGATGATCCTTTGATATTACACTTTAGATTTATGAGCACAAATAAAATAATTTATGATAAAACAGCAGAATATTTAAAAGAATATTTAGCTGATGTTTTATGGCCTTATACATGTAACAGAGATAATTATGATCCTGATAATATATTACTAAGAAAAATCAAATATTTTTCAAGAAGAGTAATATTAATTGTGAATTGTTATCCTGGTATTGGATTACAAGATACAAAATTATATGAATTAACTAATATGGAATCCGGTACAAATTATTGTCCTTTATTGCGTTATAATACAATAGAAGCTATGGGTACAAGCAATTTACTTAGAAATGAATCAAAAAATAAATATATTATAGTTTTACCAGATATTAATAATGATAAAAAGAATTTTGATATTGCTAATCCTATAGCTAATGGATGTCAAGTAATTGCTATGAAATTCCAAAGTTTAGACAGCCAATTGATTTCTTATTTTGAACAATTTAAAAAAAAAGGATCTTATAACTTTATAATTAAAAATTCTAATGTTAGATATGAAAAAAATGAATCGCCTGAATATGAAAATGGTGTTAGTATGAAACCTAATGATTATGTAATTAAGATTTAATATATTTTTTTTTATATTTATTAATATTTATTATATACAATTATATATATGGATATAATAAGAAAAAAAATTAAAAGAAAAATTCCTACAAAAAAATTTAAAAAAACACAAAAAAAAGCTACGGGATTTAAGAGAGATTTATTAGCCAAAACGTATAAAAGAGCATTATTATTTAAAAGAATATATAGTAAATTTAATATTCCAGAAGATATTATATATTTAAATCAAAATAATTTATTTATAGAAACAGAAGAAAATTTAATTACAAAATTAATAATAAATATTTATTATTTTTATAAAAAAAATTTAAAAAAAATATTGAACCTATTTAAAAAAAGTGAACCATATAATATAAATGAAACCGCCATACGTATATTATTATATTATAATAAAGGCAAAGGTATTTCAATTGGAATACTTCCATGGACTATATCAGAATTTAATGATGAATTAGAATTAGCTATTGGTGAACCTGATATGAAAAAAAAAAAATGGACCGGTAAATGGTCTGATGATACTGTTGGTGGTAGTTTAAAAAGTTTTTA
>MDTB01143758.1_pt1 | contig 27597 bp, 21 predicted proteins | sample 811161 | NCBI WGS metagenome assembly MDTB01 (sample SAMN05326650, study PRJNA326480) | marine metagenome | isolation source: seawater | place: Mediterranean Sea | collected 2009
GCAGTGTTCTCAATAGAGCAACAGGAAGTAGTACAAGTCTTATTTCTAGTGAAACGACTCGTTCCAATGTTGATGCTGGTTCTAACAATTTACTTATTTCAGAAGATTTAACTGTTAATTTACTCGGTAGTGATGGAGAACCAGAATCGTTTAAGCACCGAGGACCAAAAGTTGTAATGGATATCAATCGCAGTTTTGGTGAACTTACAGCTTTGCGATCTAGTGACTTAATCATAAACGGTCAAACTGTGAACTTGTCATTGGCAAAAGATGATGAGTTATCGCCAGAGAGTATAAATAGAAATGGAAGTGCAATCTCAAAAGCTGAGGCAATCAACAGGATATCTGACGACACCGGTGTTCGAGCTGTTGTTGGAAAGACAGTTTTGACGGGCGTCTCAATGGAGGCTGGTGGAGTAGTGACTGGTACACTTACTATTAATGGATTTACATCTCCGATTATTCAAACGGTGGAAAACAATATTAGAGAATCGCGTTCCGTTGTTGTTGAGGCAATTAACAGAATGACAAAGGATACTGGTGTAATCGCTATCAACACCAATGATGATTACCAAGGAGTTAGGTTAGAAGCGTCTGATGGGCGAAATATAGAGATTGCCTTTAATACAACGGCTAGAGATTCAGTTTTTGCTCAAAGAACAGGTTTAAAGCAGGGTGTTCAATCAGGCGTATATGCTCTTGAATCTAAATATTCCGAGGACCCGCAATATGCAAATAATACAGAGTTTAATAATCCTATAACTTTAGAATCAAGCACAACTGGGGTAATTGAAAGATCTGGACTTGTAGCTGGAACCTATAGTGAAAACATCTCAACATTAAACAATAATTTACGAGATTCAGTACCTCCTGCGCTAGCACAGATTAGTAAATTTTCTTTTTCTGGTACCCTGAGTTCTGCTGGGACGGAAACATTCACGATAACTGTCAATGGTAAAAGTAAATCTTACACAACAGAATCTGGTGATAACATCCAGGACATAAGGGCAGCTTTGATCGATGCTATAGAAACTGATCCTTCATTAGGAATTACAGTTTTAGCAAATTATGGAAACGACTTAGATGAGGTTTATGTTACCGCTAGGAACCCAGGTATTGAATTTACCGCTACAGTCTCTACAGATGCCTCAGATGCTTACATAGATGCTGAAGTGGTCCGAGAAAATTTTCAGGCGCCAACCAGAAAGTTAAATAATGGGGACTTGATAATTAACGGAGTAGAAATTAGAGGATCCAGAGCAGAGGATGACGTTCGATCAGTAGAAATTTCTTCGGGTAGTAGAAAAGACTCTAGTGCAATAGCGCTTGCTAGTGCCATAAACTCGCACGAAGACGAAACTGGAGTGACTGCACAAATTGTCGGTGCAAAGATTGCCGGCTCTACAACGAATACAGGATTTCCGGGAGTCTTTCCTGCAACTGGTGATTATGATCTTTTTGTAAATGGTATCAAGGTTGAGGTACGGTTAACTCAGGACGAACCAGCTGATACCAGAAGAAACAAAGTAGTAGAAGCAATAAACTTGTTAACACATACACACGGAATATTCGCAACCAATAATAACTCTGGGGTGACACTTGAGTCGACAGATGGTCGTAATATGTCTGTTTGGTTTGATGGGTCAGTTCAAGGGTTGTCTGCAGCGAGTTTTGGTCTTGACCAGGGAGGGGCGGTAGCACAAACTTCTACAGTTTCTCTGACTCAGGCTAGTGCAGGAGCAACACTGGCAAGCGGCACTACTGTTGCGTTAACAGTTAATGGCGTTAGAGTTGAGGCACAAGCAGCTTCTAGTAGTTATGATGCTTTCGCCGACACTTTAAAGTTAGCTATTGATGAGGCAGCTAATGATAATCCTTTGGCATTTTCAAACTTGGAAATATCGATAGATCCGAATAGTAAGTTAATAACACTACAATCCACTAATGCTGGAATACCGTTTAATATTTCGGGTGCTTACAGTACCTCTGATGAATTGGACTTAACGATTCAAAATACTGTAGAAAATTCTTTGGGCAAAAATGAAGTTTCTGGTATTCGCGGCGCGACAGCAAATTTATTGGGAGCACGAACTGTATACAGTAATATTAAGCTTGTTTCCGAAAGTGAGTTTGATATAAAACCTGGAGACAACGGGTTCGGTCCTAATTCCAGTTTTTCTGAACTAGGTTTTGTTCAGGGTACATTTGGAGGAGAGGCGACAGTTGACGTTTCTCCACCGAGGGTCGGGAGACTTACTTTCCAAGTGGGTTCGAGAGCTACACAAGTGATAACAATTGATTTAGGTGATTTTGGGAAAGGTGGCCCGATCACAAACGATGTTACCGGAGATGTTGATGAATCTTTAGATCAAATGATTAATCGTATTAATTCGCGAGACAGTGCGGAAGGTGTGTTAGAACGACTAGATGCTGTCATGGACAAAGTGAATGCAAATCGGGCGAATATGGGGGCTGTAATAAACAGATTAACGCACGCAATTGACAATCTATCTAATGTCTCGACTAATCAGTCAGCATCACGAAGTCAGATTATGGATGCTGACTATGCGAAAGCCAGTACAGAACTCGCAAGGAGTCAAATTTTGCAGCAGGCTGGAACAGCGATTTTGGCTCAAGCAAACGCCAGTCAGCAGGTAGTTTTACAACTTCTTAATGGTTAACTAGCGGTTATTTAGGGTACACTAAAAGCATGGATGTTCATAAAAAAGCAGAACTGCAGAGAGCTGTAGGTAAGCAAGAAAAAAAAGCGCCATGTCGAATCTGTAGGTTAATCAGAGTTTATTTGCTATTTGCGATTCCGACACTTGCCTTATTTTGGTTGGGAGTTGACTTTGGAGTTGGGGACATTGATGCGCAAGATTTGGTTGTAAAGGTCGTTTTGCTTGTTCTTTTCCTTTCAGTGCTGAGAAGAATTTATTTGGATTTTTTTAAGAGTGACCGATAATCGTGACCCAAACAAAATACCAGATTGTTGGTCGTGCGCCTTCTTTTCGATAACTTGGGACCCCCGCTTTCCGTACGGATGCGACTTAATGGGATTCAAAAGCAAAACTACTCCTTGTTTAGACGTAGTGAGATTTGACGGAAAAAGGTGTCTTGGTTTTGTTGAGAAGGGATTTAAAGAAATTCACGTGCCAACAAAAATAAAACGCAATAGAAAAGTAAATTTTTTGGCATGAGGAGGGATTTAGTGTGTGTGGTATTGCAGGATGGGTTGGAGAAAGTAGAAGTCTAGAGGATTATCCAAGGGAAAAAATAGGCATTGTAAGTTCCATACTTGATCGCCAGGCACATAGGGGTCCCGATGCTCGTGGATTGTGGAGTGATAAAAGGGTGCCGGCAGTACTGGGTCATAACAGGCTCTCAATTATTGAATTATCTGAAGCTGGAGCGCAACCCATGGTTTCCTCAGATGGTAGATGGATAATTTCATATAATGGAGAACTATATAACTATAAAAATATAAAAAATCAGCTTGAAAAAAAACATGGTGTTATTTTTAGGGGACATAGTGATACTGAAGTATTTCTTAATGGGTTTATCCACTATGGAGTGGATGAATTTTTAAGGCTTGCTGATGGCATGTTTGCAGTTGCAATATATGATAAAAAAAATAATGAGTTATTCTTGCTAAGAGACAGGGTTGGTGAAAAACCTTTATATTACTCGCTAATTGGTAAAGAACTGTATTTTTCTTCCGAGTTGAAAGCATTAGCAAAGGCTATTCCAATTGATATATCCGTTTCTACTACTGCCCTTCAACTTTATCTTATGCTTCGGTACGTTCCAGCTCCACATTCAATGCTTAAAGGAATTTTCAAAGTTCAACCAGGACACTACATTAGGTATCGTTGTGGTGGCGAGCTAGTTCAAATTCCCTACTACTCGTGGGACCCACATGCCTCGGAAATACCTGCAAACCAGAAGAATTATCGCGAAGTTGTTAATGCTACCGAAAAGTTGTTGATTAAATCATTGGAAACCAGGCTGATGTCAGATGTACCCCTCGGTTTCTTCTTGTCGGGGGGAATAGATTCAACATTAAGTGCTTCACTCATACGAAAATACTTTGGAAAGGAGATTTATTCGTATACCGTGAGATTTGAAGGTGAAACGGACTCGGAACATACCATTGCTGAAAAAACAGCATCCGTAATAGGCGCTAAACATTTTACAAAGACTTTGAAGCAGTCAGATTTATATAATCAATCGGTGGAGTATATTAGGCAGTTGGATGAGCCAAATGGAGACCGCAGTCTTGTCCCTACTTTTTTGCTTTGTAAACATGCTAGATCTGAGGTTACAGTTGCTTTAGGGGGAGACGGCGGTGATGAATTATTTTCGGGGTATACCCGTTATCCTGGATTAAATAAAACCTTGAGTTCCAATTGTTTTTTCAGTCCCTTGGAGGTTTTAAAATCTTATTTTTCTGAGAGGCTTCCAGTATTTGGACCAGTGAGCTTGTCATTATTTGATAGAGTTGAACCAGATACGGATCTGTTTCTAACATCATTGTCAATGCATTTGGTGCCCCCCACAAATACTGAGCAAGCAATTCGATTTGTCGATTTTAAGAGTTACTTACCAGGGGCGGTTTTGTCTAAAGTAGATAGGATGTCTATGCTTACCTCTCTTGAAGTAAGAACACCCTTTTTTAGTCCTTCATTGCTCGAAATGGCTTCTCGCTTGCCACATGAATTTCTTCATAGAGGGAATGAGATGAAACCTATTTTAAGAGATATATGCAGGAAAATAGGACTCGGACATGTTGCCGATATCCCGAAAAAAGGGTTTGGAATGCCGCAGGAGTTTTTGTCGTTAAATAAAGATCAGCTTGTTAATCGGGCCGGAAAGGCATTGAAGTTTATGGACACTTGCGATTCAATAAATATTCCTAATTTTGGAAAAAAATTATCAAAATATGCTGGGGCAAACATGAATGCGCTGTGGGCCACAATAGTGTTGGGGGAGTGGTTTGAACATTTGGAGGGAAGCATAGAAGGTGTGGACTGAGGAAACCTTTCAACTTGTTAGAGACGGGATAGATGCCGCAAAAACTTGCCGTAAGTTAAAGTTGACTGACGAGTGGGAGGAAAAATTAGATAAGAGGGCTCAAACTGTTGAGTTGGCAAACACAGAAGAGTCGGTTGTAGATATAATCATTTTTCATGTAAAAGTACCTGCGCATGCTTCAAAGATCAGTACACCGGATATTAAAGGAGGAGAACAGGGAAATATCGACTACGAAGGGCTACTAGATTTAAATATTAAAACAGCTCTTTGGGCTGAACCGCGAGCAAGAATAATAATACTTACTGATCACGAATTTGCCAAGAGTATCACTAAATCTGAAAGGGTGTCTGTCGTGAGGTTCGATGTGAACGGGGCTGAGCCTATGTTCGAACGAGTCTTTACAATGGCAAGTTATGTTAGATCAGCAGCGTTTATAAATCCGATCATTTTTTTAGATATCGATGCTTTTTTACTACGTCCTTTAAGTGTGATATTTAATAGTAAGTTTGATGTCGGTCTTACCCATAGACATATTGTTGGGCAGATGGCTATAAATGAGGGTGTGATTTTCGCTAACAATATTAACAAAAAGTTAGTGATAAAGTTTTTTGATTCATATTTAGCAAGTTATTTGGCAGCAGAAAAATCAGAGAAAATAGGCAGGATTTATAAAAATATTAGAAGATGGAGAGGCGGTCAACTTGCTATTAATGCTGCCGCCGGTGGTTTTCAATTTTATTCAACCTCATGCCAGGTCACAGAGTACGGTGCTAGGTTAGCTTTTCTGCCATGCAGTAAATACAACCTGTCTCAAATAAGTGAGGGAGAAGTTAATAAGGAACTCAGGAATAGATGCTCTATTCTGCACTTAAAAGGAAATAGAAAAGGTTGGATAAGTCGGTTAAAGTCAAGTTTAAATAGTGCCGGTTTTTTTGATGGTTAAGAAAAGAAAAGGCGATTTCTATCTTTTTGGAGTGATTAAATTAGAAAGAACATATCTTAAGAAGATAAAATTTACTGAAGTAATTTCAAATTAAGGAAAATAATTTTGTCAAAGTTTTTATTTATTATTATTTCATCATTCATTACAAACTGTTACCGGCGTGACTTTACCACTTTTGATCTTTTACGAAAACCATTAGAGTTTAAGTTTGAAAGACAGGGAGAATTCCTAGTTGCAAAAATACCAACTGGGATACCATGGGAAGACTCAATTATAAAACTAGACAATGAATTTGTTACAAAAGTCAAAGATATTCCTGTGAGGAAGGGTATTCAAAAAATTGATGATCGAACAAGTGGCTTTGTAATTGACGTTTCCAGTATTGAAAAATTGCTTGTTTTTGAAAAAGGGGAAATAAATATCAATCAAGGAATTTTGTCTTATTATCCACTATATAAATTTGTGACGGAACCGGCAAATTTTGATCTGGAGAACGATGTATCAAAGTTTGCATTGCGTTGTATTCAGTACTATATAAAAAGTATAGGATTTAAGACTGAAAGTTTAAAGAAATTTGATGATGTTTCATGGATGATGGACTTTGGTAGCTCAGGTTCGTCAAAAAAAGCTGTTATCACAGAAGGAAAAACGTCTCTTGAGAGAATAGTTTTAAAATCAGGGCACGAGGCGAGTGATTTAGATATTGTAAATAGACGGATACGGATTAATTCTAAGCATGAAAAAGTTTGTTTCTCCGCGTTAGCCACTTTAGGAATTAGAGATTTAGCTAATATTATATTGAAAAAACAGAATGGAGTGGTTGAGCTTACCTATGAAAAATAATCAGTTATTTAAAAGAAGCTTACTTCAATGTAAGCATGATCAAAGAGTTTTGATAGATTCCGAGTTAAAGAATGAGGAATATGTTGATTCATTCGGATTTGAGTGGACAGAAATCGACGGATTTGTTGGTAAAGAATCAATGTCGCACGGACATATATTTGGAAGATTTTTTCTTCCGAAGAGTTTTTTTGCTGATAAAAGGATTGTTGATGTTGGGTGCGGTAATGGTAGAATCGGACGATTAGTCGCGCCTCACAGCGGAGAATATATTGGACTTGATCTTTCCAAAGCTGTGTATGCTTTTCCATCATATCTTGAATGTAATAACGTTACATTGGTCAGGGCGAGTGGTACAGATTTACCTCTTAGTGATCAGGTGTCTGACGTGACAATTTGTTGGGGTGTACTCCATCACATGGATGATCCAGAGAAAGGTTTCAGAGAGCTTGTTAGGGTAACCAAACCAGGAGGAACTATTTTAATTTTTATTTATTCAAATGGATATAAGGGGAGAGAGAACCTTAATAAGTTTTCAAAAAATATTGAAGAGAATGAAAAATTCAAGTTAATTGAAGAAGTTTCAGATGAATTGGATAGTTGGAGGGAGGTTGATTCGTTCTATGCTGATCAAATTTCAAAAAATTTATTCATGAGTGTAAAAAAATCTAGGGAGTGGCAAATTTTTCAATGGTTTGATGGGATAACGCCTCAGTTTCATTGGAGTTTTCAAGATAAGCTTGAGGAGATATTGAACACCATGAATTTTAAATTCAGGAAAACGCAGGATGGCTGTTACAGGATAGTGATTTAAAAGGTTTTTTACGGGGTTTGTAGTTATGGCTAAGTTATTTTTATCTGAAGGAATGTTAGCGAGATCATTTTGGTCCGCTATTGAAGGTAGCCCGCTGAACGAGGATGCGGATGCAGATGTGAGAAAAATTATAAAAGGTAGTTTAAATCAGTTAAAGGAATTTAAACAAGAAGCTGGGAGTATCGGGCCAGAAAGTTGTAAGGCATTATGGCTTTTGTCTAGATACTTTTCTCCTAAAGTGATTTGCGAGATTGGCACCTACATCGGAAGATCAACTATGAGTCTTTATTTAGGTGCTGGGTCGAATTTAGAGCATCTTTATACATGTGACGGTACATTCGATTGTTGGGATAAGAATTGTTTGAAGAACAATTTTTCCAAAGCCGAGATTCATTACTTTGGTAAAACAATGTCTACCGAAATGTTGGGGGAATTAATAAAGCTAGACAAGAAAATTGATTTACTATTTATAGATGGAAGAATTTCTTCCGAGGACATCAATATGTTAAGAAATTTAATAACATCGGGTACCGTTATTGTATTGGATGATTTTATGGGAGTGGAGAAGGGTGTTATTAATGCCGTAATGTTACGAGAAGCTTTTAGGGGCTATATGCTTTTTGATCCCATAGACTGTCCGTATAGTACAGCTATAGCTACAATGATTCCCGCAAAGTTGATTGCGCTCTCGAGGCAGCAGACTCTGCCAATTCCCATGTCTTAACACTTTCCTATGACAATATCTTTTCTAATTCCGAAACTACAATTGCTATGTTTTCAATATCCATTGAGGGATAGAAAGGCAGTGAAATAGTGTTTTCTCCTATAAGTTCTGCGACCGGGAAGTCGCCCTTCTTGTAACCGAGCTCTTTTTTAAAATAAGTGTAAAGATGAATGGCGCTGTAATTGACCGTCGTAATTATACCCCTATCTTTTAATCTCGTAATTATTTCATTCCTAGAAATCTTACAGTTCCTCAGCCAAACAGGAAACAGGTGGTGGGCATGAGTGGTGTTTTCGATAGTTTCCGGGAGACAAATTCCGGGCAAAGATGAAAGAAGATTTGCATAATGACTCGCCAATTGTCTTCTAGTTTGTAACTTTTCCCTCACTCTTTTTAATTGTGGTAATAAAATGGCGGCCTGAATATTATCCATATTATATTTCCATCCAACTAAGGACATATCATATGGTTTGTACCCCTCCTTAAATCTGTCTGCTGCAGTTTTTGTCATACCATGCAATCTAAGTAATGGGATAAGGTCTGCTAATTCTTTGTTATTTGTCGTTATTGCCCCTCCCTCGCCACAGGTAAGATTTTTTGTCGCAAAAAAACTAAAGCAAGCAGCATCGCTTAAATCTCCTGGTTTTATACCATCTCTAACACCTTCTACACAATGCGCACAATCTTCTATGACTCTGAGTCCGTTTTGGTTAGCTATTCTAGAAATAGCTTTCATATCACACATTTGTCCGTATAAGTGAATCGGTATAATAGCTTTAGTTTTATTTGTAATTTTCTTTGAAATTAAATCTGGATCTATGTTTCCAGTATTTTTTTCAACATCAACAAAGACTGGCTTTGCTCCAGCATGAATGATAGCATTTGCTGTAGCAAGAAATGTCATTGGGGAGGTGATTACCTCATCGCCCTCTCTTATACCAACAGCCAATAAAGATAGGTGCAGAGCAGCCGTACAACTTGTTACTCCATAAGCAAATTTTTTATCTAAAAAAGATGCAAACTCTTTTTCAAACCTAGCAACAGTATCTCCTGTTGTTAGGATAGGATTTTTAAAGACTTTGGCTATTTCTTCTAATTCTTCCTCGCCTAGGTCGTGCATGTAAAAATCTATTTTTCTTTTCATATAATTTTAGTGAAGTGATTTTTTACCTTCTGAAGTAATTATTGGGATGTGTCTCATCCACTTTTGCTTTTCCCACCACTCTCTGTTCTGATCATACCAGGATATGGTTTTACTTATTCCCTCTTCGAATGAGACTTTTGGTTCCCAACCGAGTATTCTCTTAATTTTACTCCAATCACAACTGTGGCGAGTGACTTGCCCAGGTCTGTCTTCGATATATTTTAACGGAGAATTTTTAGCTCCGGAAGATTTAATAATTGTTGAGGCTATTTCATTAACACTTCTATGAATGGATGATCCAATATTGAATACTTCTCCGTACAGATCTTCTTGATCTCTATGAATAAGGATTTTCTCTAAGGCGACGCAATGGTCCTCCACATACATGAAATCTCTTGAGGCACCACCTTTTCCGTGAACAGTAAGTGGTTCTTCCATTAAGCAACTTGTTATAAATCTGGGAATTAGCTTTTCCAGATGCTGTCTGGGACCGTAGTTATTGAATGGCCTGACAATTACTGCTGGAATGTTATAGGTTTCCCAGTACGAATATACAAGGCGATCCGCGCCACATTTTGCTGCGGCATATGGACTCATAGGTTTCAACGGATGTTCTTCAGGCATTAGTTTACTCTCTGCTGTACCATACACTTCTGATGTTGAAACGTGAATGAACAGGTCTATATCATTTTTGTATCTCAGCACTGAATTCGCAACCACTTGAGTTCCAAGAACATCGGTCTCAAAAAAAAACTTTGTTATCGAAAATTGATCGTGTAACATGAGATTCTGCAGCAAAGTGAACGACAATGTTGCTTTGTTGCATCAGAGAATCAACTAGATCAGCATTTTGAACATTCCCGTAAACAAATTGAACGTTAGGCGTTTTAGGGAGATTTTCCAAACTACCTGCATAAGTCAGAGCATCGAGTACAATAATTTGTATATCGTCGTATTTATTAATTAAATGGTGAATAAAATTACTGCCAATAAATCCTGCTCCCCCTGTAATGAGAATTGTTTTATTCTTCATAATTTTAAAATATCTCCTTACTTTTTTTTCCTACATTAAATATCAGATCTAAAACCGACAAATATCCCAAAAATTCGCCATATCTCTGAGGATATGTAGGATGTTGGTACGAATGCCAGTTCACAGTAATGTTCTTGCTTGCAAAAAGTTCGGTGTCAAGATAATCCCGCGCTTTGTCCCCAGATAAGTAGTTGGTGGCTCCAAACTTCTCACAAAATCTTAGAATTTTTTCACTTTTTTCTCCTTCAATATGTTGGCGAGAGGATAAATGTATTGGGGTATTAATATTCAACCATGCTAACAACAAATTTAAAACTGCTAAATTAACATCGATCAACAATTCCCAATCTTCTTGAAGTATTTGTTCAAATTCTGGGATGTAATCCTCCGCAAATGGAGCTTTTGCATAAGCCATCTTAATAGTTTTAATGTGTTTCTCGCGCCAGTTATACTTATTGTCGATTTTTATGTCACATAATTTTTGATCTGGTTTGCCTTTTGTCAAAACTGGTATCGTTAGCCAGACAGGACCATTTGCTGTTTTGATTTTATTTCTATTTCTCCAACCATTCTTATCATATTGAACATCGTCATAGAGGACAAAGACATCACACTTGTTGATTTGATCAAAATATCCAATCCATGGTATGTAGCTCGGTTGTAATATGCCAATGGTCTTCATGAGTATAACTGGTTCATTTAAATCATTATGGGATATAAATATCCCACCATCTCTGAAACATTATTAAGTTCCAAAGTTGGGCTCCATGATTTTTGGAGCCGTTTATATGTTCGGCAAGCAACTTTGCAACATAGTCATTTTTAATTAACCCATGTTTTTTTAAAGCGCCTTCGTTTAATGTATTTTTTGCGAAATCAGCTAATTCATTTCGCAACCACTCATTCATCGGAAGTACGAAACCCTCTTTTGGGCGTTCAATAATTTTTCTTGGTAGGAGACGTTCTACGGCTTTCTTTAAAATGTATTTATGTTGGTTATTTCTTATTTTAAGTTTGCCAGATAATTTAGCGCTAAACTCGATAATTCTATAGTCTAAAAAAGGAGTCCGAACTTCAACGGAATGCCTCATAGAGAGTCTATCAACAAATGCTAGCACCTGATCTGGCAATAATGATTGGAAATCCACGAACAAAGCTCTGTTTAAAGAGTCGTTGGTTTTGGCCATTGAGTAAAGTGACCGTATAGAATCTTCCGTATTTGCATTTCCAGAAAGATTTAACATTTTTCGAGTAAGAATTTGAGATCGTTTTTTGTAATCGGTTGTTAGTAACAAGAAAGCTCTTCTAGCTGCTTCGTCTCCAACTTGTAAGAGTTTGTGAAGATTGTTTTCTATGTCATCAATGTATGTTTTTTGGCGGGTGGGTGACATTTTATCCCCAACTTCCCCTATATGACTTTCTTCTAGTAGCCGCAACGGTTGGGCAACTCTGTGGGGTAAGTAGCTTGCAAATAATTCATCTGCTCCATCCCCGGATATTGCAACTTTGACATGTTTACTTATAAGCTCTGTGAGAAAATAGGTCGATGTAACTCCGGAGTATGGCTCGTCAAAAGACTTGATTACATCGTTTAAAGAAGAAATAATTTCGTTAGGTTGAAGACAAACTTCATAATGAACCGTGTCATAAATGCTTGATATCTCTTGCGCGCATTCCTGGTCAAGCATTTTTCCCGGAAATTCATTTGGATAAACCAAAGAAAACGTTTTTATTTTCTCATTAGTAGCGCGGCTCATAAGAGCGACTACACTCGAGCTGTCTACGCCGCCTGATAAATAAGCCCCGAATTCTACATCAGATCTCATGCGTATTTTCACGCTATCTTCGAGTAAGTTGTATAATTCTGTTGAAGCTTCTTCCTCGCACAATTCTGTATTCTCATGAAACTTAAGGGACCACCACTTTTCCCTTCTTATGTTGGCACCAGTTACGGTTAGTATTTCTCCTGGACCCAATTGTTCAATATTTTCAAAGGCAGTATGTGGCGCCGGTATATTTTTAAAACTAAAGAAATGATAGATAGCAGGAAAATTTGGAGATTTTTTTACCAGTGGGTGAAGAAGAATTGATTTTATTTCTGACCCAAAGATAAGTCGATTAGAAAATTTTCCAAAATAAAGAGGTTTTACTCCAGCCCTATCTCGCGCTAATAGGAGCATATCTTTATTTTTGTCCCAGAGCGCGATGGCAAACATGCCATTAAGCTTGTTTAAAAAACTTACTCCGAATTCTTGATAAAGGTGAACAATAACTTCTGAATCTGAATGGCTTGATCGAAAGCGACAGCCCTTTTTTTCTAATTCTTTACGAAGCTCAATGTGGTTGTATATCTCTCCATTAAAAACAGCAACTATACTTTTGTCACTGTTAAAAACTGGCTGCCCACCTCTTTCTAGGTCAATTATTGCGAGCCGTCTCATTCCCAAAGAGACATTATTTAATTCAACCTTACCTTTGCCGTCAGGCCCTCTATGAACAAGGCTAGAAATCATGTTGTCCAACACCCGACTCTCTGGAGAGCCGGTAAACCCACATATTCCACACATGAGTTTAGTGAAGAGCCACTTTATTGATCTTCAATAGAGGTAGATTGGAAATCATCATCTACACCGAGTGATGATAATGTTGCTAATCGCTGTTTAGAAGCCCCTTTTACAACTTTCCAGTAATTATGAGTCCAAGATCGATATTTCCAGTCAGGACAACCCGCACACATACCAATCTCATGCCCCTTATTTGCAAGATGTTTTTCTCGATAGAATCTAAATCCTTCGCCATGCCAAATTTCTTTGATAGATTTTTCCGAAACTAATCCCATGCTAGTGTTTGCTGAAATATCATAACCGCAAACCATAACATTCCCTCGGCTGTCTATATTTAATCTTTCAAAAATAAAAGGGCATGGGACATCTTGAGTATCTAGGTAGGGAGAGGGATCTGCAGACCTATCCGAATTGAGTGTTGTATTTGTTCCCCAGGTTAAAAATTTTCTCTTGATGAAATTGTCAACTCCGATTTCTTCTCTCCAAAACTTTTCCACATCATCGATTTCGACGCCCTGTTGATTCACTCCAGAGGCCACTATTTTTGATTTACTACCCGTGGAATTTCTTATCTCTATCATTCTCCTGGCATTTCTTAGAAGTTTTTGCCAGTCCAATCCCTTTCTGACAATTTTATAAGTGTCCTCCTCTTTTGCGTCGACAGAGAATTCAATCATATCAACACCTGCTTCGAGCAATTTTCTCGAACTATTTTCAGTAAAGGCGGACCCATTTGTAATTAATCCAATTTTGCAACCAACTTTTTTTGCATAACATAGAAGCTCAACTGCTTCGGGATGTAGCATAGGTTCTCCACCCCCGCTAATTCTTAAATATGCTCCGTACTGGCCTGCTTCATCTGCAATTTTTTTAAAAATGTTTGACGGCATGTATGGGACATCTTTGTAGTCGTCTCGAATATTTGAATTAGTGTAGGGGCAGTGCGGGCACTCTGCATTACATGGGTAAACGAACGATAGTACTAACATCATTGGGAAGTCAACAGCCTCTGGCCGTATTCCATAGTCAACTACTTCTTTCAATAAACCTTCCTCATTAGCTTGATTCTGCCTTTGCCTATCCGCGCGGTCTAACTTAACAGTCTTCTTCCCCTCGACTGTGATGGGGATCTCCTTCATCTTCGTGTAGCCGACAGTCTTCATATCAATTCCTCACAAGCTTAATAACTTGCTCATTATGGGGGTCTGCAGAATTAAAAGCAGAAGTTTTATTTGGAACTTTAAAGTTCGTAACTTTTTGGTCATACCAAAATGGCCTGGTACCATCAACAACCTCTTCTTTTTCCTCGTGCTCTGCGCCAGCGGTCTGCCAGTCATTACAACGCTTACATACATCCGGAATTTTTTCCCAATCGTGGTTTTTATGATGTTTCCGCAGTGTTTCCCCTAATAATCTCCACGCTTCCTTAACACTAACTTCGTTTACATTTGCAACAATATGACTTCCGAAAGAGTCGACTGCGCAAGCTACTACACTACCATCTTGGTGTATGGCCATTGTGTTATTACCCCAAGGGCAAGCAATTCTAAAATTTGGGTCATGGTCAATTCGGTCGGAAGTGATTGAGCCAGTGGCTGTCCACTCTAACTTTGGCCTGAATTTAACTTCGGCGCCCAATTCATTCCAATATTTCTTGAAGTCATCAGCCTCATGCTCATTTTCTTCCATTAAACTATACTGACAGATGATTACAGGGTAAACATCGCCCTTTCTTTTATGAGCTTCCAATAGTGCCTTAACACCCTCATAGGTACGTTCACGTTCACCTCGAAATCGAATCATTTCATAAGTCTCCTTCGTAAAGCCATCTATACTTAGAATGAATCTTTTCAAAGGAGAGTTTAATATTCTTTCAATATGGTTTTTCTTGAGCAGCAAGCCTCCATTTGAGTTTAAGACGATATTTTTGCATCCTACTGAGTCTGCATAATCTATTCGGTCCCATATTTCTTCACCCATAACTAGAGCTTCACCGTAGAATGTTGGCCAAATTTCCGTCATTGGAGATTCCTCAGCTATCTCCCTGACTATTTTGTCATGAAGATCTCTTTTCATATGCCTTTTTGGCCTGGTAATCTCTTTGTGCGAGCAATGCACACATTGTTGGTCACACGAACTCGTATTTTCAATTACAAGTTGTGGTGGAAATTCGTGTTCAACCAACTGCTCCTCAATAAACAACAATTTTTGTTTTTGGGCTTCATCCATGATCATCTAAGTCCCCTTTTTAACTATTAGTTATTATAGTAATCAAACAGTAGATCGGCACAGCTCCTGAAATTTTTCTTCACCAGGAATTTTGGCCATGTCATCAGCATTTGCCGGACTAGGTTTTACTTCCGTTATTTTTGATGCTTGATCTAAATTAGTTTTATTGAAGTTTAGCAGCTTATTTTTTTCCACGTCTGAAAGATCATAGTCCTGAACTATTGCGTCCACTGGGCACTCTGGAGCACAGAGAGCGCAGTCAATGCACTCGTCTGGGTTTATTACTAGATAATTTTTATGTTCATAAAAACAATCTACCGGACAGACTTCTACGCAATCTGTATATTTGCACTTTATGCAATTGTAATTAACAAGGTACGTCATTTTTCCCTCAATAAATTATTTAAGTTTATCACAAATGTTATAAGTCAACATCAAGCAAATAGTGTGCCTACTGAGCTATAGGCCAGATACTTCATCCAATAGTTCCACGGTAGTGACCGCGCTACTTTTATGGTCTAAAAAGTATTTTTCTACCCATTTTCTGCATCGACACCCCAAATTTTTTCTGAAGTCATCATCACGAATAATTTTGTCTGAAAGTTCTTCGTATTCCTCAATTTTCTCACAAAATGGATATGTAACATTCCCATTTTCAAAGGTAAAAATTTCCTCGTAATCCCTTCTTATTTCCTCAGGCACTAGGTCAGACACAAATATTTTGTGATACGTTGCCAATGACGAAGTAACGGACTCCTGTGTACAAAGCGTAACGACAGGTTTACCAGCACCCATTACCCTCGCAGAGGTGAAACCAGATGCAAATGGAAAAGTGTCTAATTGCACATCCAATACTTGAGCATATAAAAAGGTATCCACCCACCCTATAAATTTAGTTTGATCTAAAACTCCGTTTTTCTCAAAAAAATCAGTGACTTCGACGATTTCTGTTCTGCCACTCCAAATAAATAGGGTATCCGAGTTAGTTTTCAATAAGTTGCAAATGCTCTCCAAATACTCTTTAGACTGCATTTTCTCTGATCTCCCCAGAATTCCAGCTAGGATTCGGTAATTCCCTCCTAAATTGGCACGAATTTTCTTTGCCTTCTCTTCTTTTGTCAAATCAAATAAAGTACTGTAAGCTCCCCTGGCAAATTTCCACTTCGTATTTGCATAAATTGGGTGAATTCCCAGAATTGCCTGACCGATAAAAAAATCTATATTAAGATTTGTGTAGTCATGATATTTCATAGCCCAAAATATTTGTTTTGGCGCTAATTTGAAACTCGCATATATTTGCATGCGAGTGAGAACTGAAATAAAAACTATAGATGCCGCATTTAGTTTCAAACAGACACTTTTTAAATATAGAGCATCCTCTAAGGGCTTATCTATAAAGGGGAGCAGAACATACTTAACCCCAATTTCAGAACAAGTATTTTCAAAGAATTTTGAATCCCCCAAAATTCTGCCTAAAACTACGTACTTTTCAAGTGAATACCCAAATTGTTTAGCATATCTAAAAAAGTTGAATAAATTTTCGAAATGTGCAGTCGTCGCGTCTCCCCAAATGTAGAAGCATATTTTGGGTTCCATCTCCCCAACTGGCTTCTTAATTCGATATTTGTCTCGAATTGTTGCCACCGTTTCGCTGATCTCAGGAGCAGTTTTCTCATAAAACTCTGCTATGTTTTTTGCCGATTCGACTTTTTTAATTAAATTTGCAAATGTGTACCTTTCTACGGAATCTAGGTAATGTAATTTATTCAAGCTTTCGGTTGGCATAAACTTTTTTGACATAAAAACCGAGAAAATTACCCCTTTTACCCATTTTTCTGAATATCCGTTTTTCAAGGACGTTAACTCAATAATATTTGTAAGATGGATAATAATGTCTGGGCATAGCTGTTCTAACTCACACAAAAAATTCTCCAAACTCCGGAAAATCGCATCCTGCGAAAGCTGAGTTTCAATAAAAGATGCCCTCAAGAATATGTCGCGAACTAAGTAAATTTCATGCAATTTTTGACCACTTGCTAGATATTCTCCAGCCAAGGCTAAATACTTACTGAGAGCTTTTTCCGGGTCCTCCGCTCGGTAGGTTTCATATATTTCCCAAACGATTTCCCCCACTTTGTTCATACTTATGGAGATTTTAGCGGGTTTATCTGTCATTTCTAGATTTGATTAGGTCTTATCTCAACAACTCTAACACTATTTGAGCAGACTGGTTAGCCTGAGCTAACATTGCCGTGGCAGCTTGCTGAATTATCTGTGTTCGGGTCAATTCGGTGGTTTCTTTTGCATAATCGGCATCAAGGATTTTACTCTGGGATGCCTCTGTATTGGTGACAATATTTGTCAAATTGTCTATGGTGTGCGTCAATCTGTTCTGGATTGCCCCCAAATTGGAACGTTCGGCAGCAACATAGTCCAGTGCATAGTCAATTGCTCCCAACGCTGATTGAGAATCAGCTTGTGTCTCTATTGAAAGATTCGAAAGGGGTAAATCGGCCCCTTCAATAATAGTATAAGACAACGATGAAACTGCATCTGTATTTTGCGAGGCTGATGAAGTAATAACATTTTCTCTAATTGGACCTGCCCCTGTTAAGGTAAAAAATTCTCCTTGTCCTGGGCTCGGAGTCCATGATCCCTGTCTTCCAGTAGCTGAAGTAAATTCTTGGAGAATAATTTTCCCTCCATCTTTTCTGTTAAATGTGATATTTCCATCAAGATCCATGCTAACTTTTATGTCGGACGCAGCCAAGGTTTCTTCCAACGTTTGAATAAAGTTTTCAACACTCCTCTTGTTACTAATATCAACCGTTGTTGGTTCCATCTTATAAGTTTGGATACTATCCGATACTTGCAGAGAAAATATGTCGTCTCCTTCAATATTAAGAATTGCTTCGGTGTAGAGAGCCCCTGTGCCTTGAGCTGTTGCATTTTGACCAACAGTATGAGCTTCAAATATGAAAGACGTCGCTTCACCTTGCGAAGGTGCCGGCGTAATATCTGCGACGAGTGTTCTATGCTTATCACTAGATACGTAACCACCCAAGATAATTTCGCCGCCATCTCGTTGAAAGATCGTTATTGAGTTTCCGAAATAAGAATATTCGAATACATCGCGAGGATGAACGCTGTTTAAGGTGCTCATTAAGGAGTCAAGTTTCGTTTTTAGTATGGAGGAACCAAAAGGCTGCTCAGAATTCCAGTTTATTACGTTTGAACTCATTAGAGCAGACCCGCTTGTTAGGGACTCTCCATCAAGATATTTTCCATTTATTTGTATATTAAAGCCAATGTCCGAAGTAGAAAAATCAAGGGTTACTGCTGTTGCATTGTATATATCCCCTTGGGCAGTTGATGAATTGGTATCGACGGTGTACATTTTATTGGGGGGGCCTGTAACGAAGTCATCCAGGAAAATGATGCCAGTTTTACAAAGGGTATTTGCGGATGCATCAAGGCCAAACCCAATTGCTCTTCCCGCAGGATCTCTAATGACCAACTCTGCTGTGTCAGCGTCGTATCGCACAGTGATCTCGGTAAGGTCCGCGGCCACAATCGCACTGCCGTTATTAGGGTCCCGTACGCTAATATCTGCCGATTGGAGAGCTGTTTGAATCACTGAAGCAAATTGGGCCCCGCTAACAAGTCCTCCGTTTGTCGCCGATCCGTTTACGCTTACGGTTAAATTTGCTGAATTACTTACACCATCCAATGTTAAAGTAAATCGATCAGTACCCGCAGCAGAAAAATCCTGACCGAATGCGGAAGTATTCATCTGAAGTCGAGTTTCTGAATAATATGCATTTTTATCGGCAAGAACGTTTGCGGCCCCAGGTTCATTTATGGGTGTGGCGGTCATAAAACCTGCAGAACTACTAAAGTTATCAATAGCTATCGCACGGCCTTTTTTATTCTTTATCAGAAGATGATCGCCACTCATAGCTACGTCCCATTCCGACATATCGAAACTGCTATCTGTCTGGTTTAAATTTGCGATACCTGCAGATAGTGCCATCAAAACTTCACTCACAATTTCGGACTCTGAAGTATCTCGAAACACGTTTAACCCACTTCCAGAAAAGTTCGCATAAACATCATCTGCTCCGTTTGTAATTCTAAAAGAGTATTCTGCTGAACTGTGATTACCCACCTGGTCAGAAAAACGGATCGACATCTGACTCTCCTCAGTTATACCTGTAAATGTCGCAGAGGCTTCAGTTGGGAGATTAGTTGCGCTAGCAGTAGCAAGTAAAATAGGGTCATAAAAACCATCAATTTGATCTTCATTATTTATACGAAGCAATATTTGACTGTCTGCACCTGCCTGAAAATTTTCAATCAGAGTTTTTCCTCCCGCCTTATTTTTAATTTGCAGGGAGTTTTGGGCCCATTCGACCGAGAGATTGTTTCTGACAGTTTCCCTAGATATCAACGGACCACAATTAACTGCATCCGTTCCGAACAGAAAACCATTTCCAATATCTTGCGTAACCTTCAATCGCCTTCCTTCGTCGTCGGTTATCGTAAAAGAACCATTTGCGGTGCCGACTGAGATTCTGGCATCGAAGAGTCTCTGTAACTCACTTTGTAAAGCTGTGACAATGTTGGTTTGTGTCACGCTCGCGGTATCTACTCCACTGGTTGACGATAGCCTTTGTCGAATATCTACTTGGACTAATGGTCCACCATCAAGAGAGATTGAGAACTGTGTGTTCGCAAATTTAGCACTATCCGTGATATCAATAGCAGCAGTACCCGAGCTAGTCATTTGTGTTGAGCCTGTAATTGTAGTGTCAGTTTGAGCTGAGCGGAGAGCAAGGTTAATTTTTTCGACAAAGCTGTCTTTACTAAATGTATTGGTTAAGTCCACTGAATAGTTACTTATAGTGGTCGAAATGTTGGACACACTATCAGTCAGTGTAAAACTGTAAGAATCCTCCGCCGAAGTATTTAAGAACTCAAGGTCCATCACAGTTGGTATCGAGGAGGTACCTTCGGCTGTTGTTCCGACCAATACTGGGTCCGTAGGGGGGTAATATTCTGCCGCTTGAGCGGAATTTGACCGAGCTACTCCTAAAACTTCCGTTGACATGCTCCCAATCGACACATTCATAATCTGCCCTTTATTCGCGCCAATTTGGAATACTTTGGAGTTCCAACTACCATCGAGAATATTCATCGAGTTAAATTGCGTTGTTTCAGAAATGCGGTCAATTTCTCGAATTAACTGATTTACTTCGTCCTGAAGATATTCTCGATCTTTTTCGCTGTTTGTATCATTAGAGGATTGAATGGCTAATTCCCGCATACGTTGCAGCATTGCAGTTACCTCTTCCATAGCTCCTTCTGCCGTGCCAATAACAGAAATTCCATCATGGGCATTCTTCACGGCCATAGTTAATCCCTTGATCTGCGATTCCATACGAGTGGAAATAGCGAGCCCGGCTGCATCATCTGAGGCTGAATTTATTCTATATCCAGTAGACAACCTTTCCATAGCAGTCGACAAATGCCTGTTGTTTACATTTAAAGCATCCTGCGTAATCAGTGATTTTATGTTTGTATTTATTACCGTCAAGTTGGATTTTCCTGGAAAAAGGGAATTCTTCTGGGAACTAAGCAAAATTTATGTCAGTATTTCAAAAAATAGGATTTTTATGATGTTTCAAATAAGTTACTAAAGTGAAGACGGCCGTTTTTAGCTCCGACTTATCCTTTATTAAGGAGATTTGCAAACAGTTAGATATTTGCGTTATCTGTTCCGAAAAAAGGAGAAATGTGCGTCAGATTAAGGCTTTCTCAGAGAGAAAAAATGTTTCGTTTCATGCATTTAGTTCAAAAGAGGATTTTGTCTCGTTTCTGCCAGATTTTGATTTAGGACTAACTTTTGGTTTTGGATTAATTTTCAGTAAATCTCAACTTGATAGAATTAAATCCGGGGTGATTAATTTTCACCCCGGTAAACTTCCAGAGTATGGCGGTCGGCACGCCATTGGCTGGGCTATTTTGAATGGTTTACAAAGGCTTACCATTAGCGCCCATTTAATTAATGAGGAAATAGATCGGGGGAAGTTGATAGCGGAAAGGGAATTAAAAATAGATCTGCAAGACGATGTTGCCGCTTTGCAGCAAAAAGTTGTTTTAGAACTGGCTGAAGGAGGTTTTTTTAAAGAAACTCTTGAAAAACATAGAAATGCAAAATTTTCTGATATCCCAAATGGTAATTATTTACCTAATTTAGCTGGATTATGGGATGACGTAAACTCGGCTGATTGTGATTCTATATTTTTGTTTAATTTAGTTAGATGCAAGAGAAGTTTTGGTGGGTTAGTAGTTGACGGAACTAGGGTTGACCGTGCTTTCTTTTTATCTGATTTAAAATCAAGGAACACTAACGATTTATTGGTGGAGTGCAAGGATGGCATCGTGCTCGCGCTCAGACAATGTGACTAGGAAAAAGTGCAGGGTAACTATGAGGGATAAAAAAATTTGAAAAAGGTTGTTCCGTTATTTAGTTACTACAGATTTAAAATTGTCGATAGCATGTCGATATCATAATATCTGAATGTATTTAATTGGCAAAAATGAAAGAAGTTTTTAATAAATCAAATTCTCCTGATGAAACATCCGCGTCTTTTTCTTGGCCTGACGGTAGCACATATATTGGAGATTTCAAAAATGGACGTCCCCATGGTTTCGGAACTTATACATGGCCTGATGGTGACAAATATACAGGATTCTGGTTGGATGGTAAAAGACATGGATTAGGTCTTCATTCCCGCATTAATGGATTTGTTTATGTGGGAAATTTTGTGGATAACTTCCCTCAAGGAGATGGTTCCTCTATCGATGAGCACGGAAACTCTTATTCCGGTGAATGGAAATCTGGCGTCCAAAATGGTCGAGGTGCTGTGCGGGGAAGCGTTGAGGGTCTACTGTTTTATGGAGAGTGGAATAATGGTCGTCCGGTTTTTTATGAAAAGACGAAATAGTCACCAAAATGGTGGATAGGGTCTAAAGAACAAAATTTTCATACCGATTCATAAACAAAGGAAAAATCTTTTTTTAATTTGATTACCTGGATTATGTCGATCGATACAAGTTTACTCGCTGCTAATTATTTCCAGAACAGACTCACGGGGCTGTCGCACATGGATGCTGAGTCCGCTGTAAATAATAAAATTAAAAATAATAATGGTGATATTCAAGAGAGCCAATTTTCGATTTCATCAAGTGATACTCAATACATTCTTCTGAAGGATACTGTCGATCAATTCACGAAACACACTTCTGTTGTGCAAATCTCAAATGCTGCTTTGCAACAAGTCGGTGACTATCTGGTAAAAATTAAAGACAAAGTTGCGCAAATGGAATCCTCATTGCAAGCTGATCCCGCGCGTATCCAACTTTCTTCAGAATTGGCAGCACTCGAAAACGAGCTTTCGATATATTTAAGTGCATCCATTCAAAGTGCTTCTGAAAAAAATATAAATATCAGCAATGTATCTAAGGAATCTGAAACAGATTTTTTTAACGAAGTTGTTGTAAATGGTAAATTTTCAAATGTTGAAGCTCAAAAGTTAGCTGAAATTGAAGTAAATTTTGCGCATGGAATTGCAGAAGCCATAACTGCGCATAACCCACAAACTTGCCCTATCTGCTCAGCCAGAGCAGCAGAAGAAACATCTGGCCTTGCGCAGGGTTTTTCCGGTAGTGTTGATAGCTCCTCAAACTCAAATCCTACTGCATTAGAAGGTGCAACTCAAAACAACACCTCCGTTACGGGTGCCTCAGCTAATTCTACAACGTCAGTACAGGAGTTAGATTCCCTGATGTTGGCAAATAAGTGGGAGCTTTCTGCCTCTGAGACGTTATCTTATTCGTACTATCAAACCTCCGGTGTAGCCTACACTTACGATGTCAATGCATCAGGGCAGGGTGGTTCAACCGTGGGTACAGCTGGTTTATCTCTTTTAGGAGATAGCGCTGATCTTGAATCAAGGCTCGACGCAGCTTTTACTGATTGGGATAGTATTGGCGCATGGACATTCGAAAAAGTTACTGAATCAGGGAGTACAGTTGGAGAGATAAGATCTAGAGAATTGTCGGGAGTTGGAACTCCAAGCTACTCAGCCTTTGCCTATGGGCCTGGATCAAGCGCAATCAATGGCGATATTTGGTACGTCCCTTCATATGGCGAACAAATGGATGAAGGAAGCTTCAATTACTACACAGCCTTGCATGAAATCGGACATGCTGTTGGATTAAGCCATCCTTTTGATGGTGGTGGACGCGGAGGAACTACACTGGCAGATGGTAAAGACTTTGTTCGAAATACCGTGATGTCGTATACCTCAAATGATAGGAACACACGATTCGTAATTACAGCAGGGACTACAGCAAGTCCCACTTCCATATCCACTAAACGCCTTTATCCAACCGACCCGGGAATGCTTGATGTGCAGGTAATAGAGCATATGTACGGAACGTCCACAGATACAAACCTAGGAGATACGACGTATTCCTTTGCTGATAAAGAATTTTTCTTAAAAACGATCGTAGACAGTGGAGGAACGGATACGATTGATGGTTCGAATCAGACAGAAGAAGTCTGGATTAATTTAAATGGAGGCACTGCTTCATCGATTGGAATTTGGGATGAAGATGAACAAACAAATTATTGGTTCGGTCTGGGTTTTACGGGTGGTTTTGTAACCTCAAGTATTACTAGTGTAAACGCTGCTGAGGCTGATGGGGGATCAAATGACTCACCATTTCAAAAAGGTTGGTATACAGGTGTTGATAATTTACAGATTTCCAAAAGTACAACTATAGAAAATGCAAAAGGGGGAGCTAAGGCTGATACATTAATAGGAAATGATGCTGATAACGAATTCACCGGTAATGCTGGAAACGATAGTATAACAGGTGGTGGAGGAGACGATACTGCTGTTTATAGCGCAGCTAGAGCAAACTATACGATTACCAACAATGGAGGCGGTACTTACACAATTACAGATAATGTTGGTTCTGAAGGTACAGATACTCTTACGACTATGGAGTTAGCAAAGTTCTCGGACGTTACGGTTACTCTCGCAACAGGAGCAACGAGAGCTGTTCTTGGGGTTGACGACTACACTGAGCCAGATCTTGCACGCAGTTACAGTCCAGTTGTAAGGGAAAATTTAAGTTTAAATGTAGACGCATTTCCGATTTTAGCAAAATTGAACATTCCTCAAATCCAGGCATTTACCAGAGGCGTAGCAACAGGGGGTTTTTCTGAAATTCCAACAGCGGAGGCTAAAGTGTTGTTTACGGATGGATTAAAAACTGAGGCGGAAATACAAAGTGCATTAAATGCTCTTGATGAACTTTTAAAACAACTTGCAGAACAACAGAGTGTTTTAGCAGTTGCCCAGCAAAACGTTAACACTAACTTTGGCGCTTTATTTTCTGGTCCCGCACCTACTGGTGGCGAAGCTGAGGCAATCGGGGTCAGTAGTGCACTAATTTCGGAGGTTGAATCGGCAGGTTTTGTGGCCGAGCTAATGACTGACATCAGAGCGCAGATACAGAGCCTGATAAATACTCAGCTTTCCTCTGTAACCAATACTACTCAAAACGAAGTTCAAAGTCTTCTTTCTTTGTAAATGAAATGCAAGTACTTCGTTTATTAATTCTTGTGATCCGCCGATGCATAAAAAATCTCTAGTCAGTCATAAACTGGTATTCGCGATATAAAAATTTAACAAATTTTGTTAAATTTTTTTCCGTAGTCTTCGTGCGCTCCAAGAAGTGATTGAATTTATGGCACAATCAAGTATGTCTAAGATAATCTGTCCCGTTGTCCTCTGTGGCGGAACTGGCACTCGGTTGTGGCCTCTGTCCAGAAAATCATTGCCTAAACAGTTCGTACCGGCCTTTTCAGGGAAATCACTCTTACAGTTGACCTTGGAACGATTTTCTGCAAAAAATACGGAGGATATATTTTGTGACAGAAATTTTAAATTGTCCCCCCGTGTTTTATGCGTAGGATCAGCTGAACATGAACATATGTTTTATGATGTATCAGAAAAAAGTGGCATTGAATTAGATCTGATTCTTGAACCGTGTCAAAAAAATACTTGCGCAGCCATCGTTGCAAGCTCAATCTTTTTGCAAAAAAAATACGGAAAAATAAATAATAAAGATTCGGTGGTTGCTGTTTTTTGCCCAGCAGATCATTTTTTATCAGATGCTCAAAATTTACTAAAAACTATTTTGAAAGCCGCATATTTCACAGATAAAGAAAGTATTTTTGTGGTGGGAGTCCCTCCTCATTTCCCTAGTACAAGTTACGGATATCTAAGTTCAGAAGGTAATTTAGAAAGCGATAATTTTTTGCGAGTTAGGCGGTTTATTGAAAAGCCTGACTGTAAAAAGGCCTCCGAGTTGTATAAGAAGAAGGGGATATTTTGGAATTCAGGGAATTTTATCGCGGAGCCTTCAGCATTGTTAGCTGCATGTTCCAAGTTTGTTCCAAAAGTTTTAGATGCTGTAGAGCGTGCATTTGGGAGTTTTACAAGCTCTGAGAAAGTACGTTTGATATTAAATGAAAAGAATTTTAAAGAATGTCCGAATATTTCTTTTGACTATGCGGTAATGGAAAGACATCAATCCGTTAGGATGTTACCTTTAAATTCTGAATGGAGTGATGTTGGTAGTTGGAATGCATTCGCTGAGTTATTTCCTGAGGATGCTGACGGTAACAGAAATGTTGGCAAGGCACACTTTTTTGAGTCAAAAAATAACTTTGCTTATACAACTGGTCGTCCGATTGTCATGCTGGGGTTAGAGGATACGGTTGTGGTAGAGACATCAGATGTAGTTTATGTAGCAAAACTTTCCCATACGGAAGAATTGAAGGAGGCGGTTAAAAAACTTGAAAAAGGAAATGTCAATCAGGCTTTAAATCATAGACAAGTTAATCGCCCATGGGGTGTATTTGACTCGATAGAGAAAGGCGAGCGATTCCAAGTTAAGAAAATCACTGTTAAATGTGGAGGTAGATTGTCTTTGCAAAAGCATAAAAAAAGAGCAGAACATTGGATAGTAGTTAAAGGAAAAGCTTTAGTAACTCGAGGCGATGAGGTTTTCGAACTAAGTGAAAACGAATCTACCTACATTCCAATTGGTGTAAAACATAGATTGGAAAATCCATTTAAATCGCCATTGGAAATAATCGAAGTTCAATCCGGGTCATATTTAGGAGAAGATGATATTGAGCGACTTGAAGATGTTTACGGGCGACTAACGGATGGCGATAATTAAATTTAAGAAATCAGCTTTCCATCATCTCCTGTAAACATTGTTTCCAATCTTGATTAAATTCGCAATTTCGATAATTTTTAAACCATGGTCCGCCTTCCGTGTAGTGTATTGCTCTGGGAATTCCATCATCTTTTTTGTACCAACCAACTAGCCAGTTCCAATCGCAGGGTAGTTCCCCGATTTCCTCATCTTTTAACCAACTAAACCGATGGAAATATGCTCCATCGAAATTAGGGTTGTTGACACTATCAACGGTAACTTTCTCATTAGAAGGATGTGCACAATTCCACAAAACGACGCTAGACCAATTTTTTCGTGGGTAAACTGTTTGGACTTGCCCATCCATTTTTAGCCCAGGTTTTGGGTTAAATTCATGTTTGACGCACATTACAGCATAACGGTCATCAGCCAAAGAAAACAAGTTGTTAACATCTTCTAAAAATACGATGTCACAATCTATAAATAACGCCCATCCCTTAAAATTCATTAAATGTGGTACTAAAAACCTTGTGAATGTGAACTCGGTTGATGCGAGCTTATCAATTTCCCTCCAGTAAATTTTTTTCTGACGAAGTTCATGCTGTACTAATGGGGTGACTGCGACATTGGGATTAAATCTTTTTATACTGAATTCGCAAACTTGATACGCAATGTCCTCCCGTGTGTCATATCCAACGAAAACATTTGCTGTCATTTTTTCCTTTCATAGTGCGTTATAACCTTAATTACTTTACGTTACATTCCTATCATACAATAGGTTGGGGTTACAATATAGATTGGGCATTGTAACTGATGTGTTGGATATTTTCTTTATGGAAATTACAAATTTGAGGTACGCTGATCATTCAATCGCATGGTTGATTTCGAATTTAAGAACTAACGACTTTGCTGAGCTTTTTAACACGGAGTTGGCAAGCACTAGAATGCGCGCAGGAGTCTGTATA
>MDTB01085389.1_pt1 | contig 27596 bp, 31 predicted proteins | sample 811161 | NCBI WGS metagenome assembly MDTB01 (sample SAMN05326650, study PRJNA326480) | marine metagenome | isolation source: seawater | place: Mediterranean Sea | collected 2009
TATTGATAAAACTTGAGTGTTCTCTTTGTTTACAACAATGGCACCTACTTTATGTTTAGGGTCAATACTTCTACTAGCAATATTTTTTGCAAAGTTTGCCCATATCTCATCCCAAGTTGGTCTCATCATTCCTCTTTTGTAGCAGGTGTTTTCTTTCTAGTTGAAACTCTTGCAGTCTTTCTTTTAGTGGTACGCTTTTTAGGCTTTTCTAGTTTGTCAAATAGTTCGTCTATGACAAAGTCACCAGGGAGTCTAAAACCTGCTGCTTTCTTATGTCCGCCGCCTTTGTACTTTTTAGCAATTTCTGAAACATCAACAGTCTCATGAAAAGCCCTAAGGCTTACTTTGATATCCCTATCGTTGTGATCATAGTACCATATCATAGCAAAATCACAGTCCGGTGCCAAGCGAGCTCCAATCTCTGACATCCAGTGTGATGCATTAACTACAAGTACGTCTTTTTCATCAAGTTTTCTACTTGCTGCTTTTTCACATACTTTCTTAACAACTGTTTTTGAGTATGCAAGTATATAACTCCCGCGCTTAACAGCATCATCAAAGACTGAGTCGTCTTCAAACTTCTCAAATTCTTCAAACTCAAAAGGTATCATGTCAAAAGCTGCGCTAAACTCTTTCGAGTACTCAAGCTCCCACTTCCAAAGATCTCTATCTTGAATGTACTTGATAAACTTAGGGGGTTCTTTTCCTGGGTGAAAGAATTCCCAAGCAAGCATAGCACCACTCTTAGTCATATCAAAATGTGTGTTTGATATATCGTGAAGTTCTACCATTGCAGACTTGTGATGATCGATCACAAGCAAAGAATTTGCGTCTTCAATCATTTGCTTTGTTGTTGAGTTGTTAAATGAAAAGTCTAACACTACAACGTTTTTACCTTTGACGTCAGGTGGTGGGGTGCCGTGTTTACAAGCATGATACTCAGACCGATTTCCAAGTTGTTTCCAAGCAGAATAAGCTGCTCCGAATCCGTCTGTGCAGTCAGCATGATAAATAACACAGTTCACGCTAGTTGGTTCAACCATGTTCAATTCTCCTATAATTCAATTCCAGCGTGGTGTTTCAAACACCTTGCTTCATATATATCTTCCCCACCGACTTGAATCAAGTCTGTGTCTGCATACTCGTTTTTTCTCATTGTATATGATGCATCTTCTCCGCAGACAGTACATACAGCTTTGCATTTTTTTATATGTGTTGCATGTCCCATTAATGTGCAGACTTCATCAAATGCTGTTAGAGAAGAAGACATGTCTAGCGTAGAGACAAGAACGTCTATTCTCTTGTTGTAGAACAGATCTAGACATGCATCAGATATATTATCTATCATAAAAGCCTCATCCACAGCAATTGCTTGAGGTAGTTCATTATCTTTAAAGTATTCTACAATATCTTTTCCTGTATTTACAAGAACACACGGCACCTTTATTCCGCTATGAGTCACTATTAGTCCTTCTTGCGTGTACCTTGTATCCATAGATGGCTTAAAACATATTACTTTCTTTTGAGCATATTTATACCTTTCAACTTGCTGAAGAAGCTTTGTTGATTTTCCGCTAAACATTGGGCCCACATAGAGCTTTAGATTGGGAACCATTTTTTTATCACCTTCTTCATGTGGTTTGTAGGCTCTGCTGTTTCTCTTCCGTAGTCATCGTGAAGTCTTACAATGTCGCTCGAAGCAAGCTGTTTTGTTGATACTTCTAGAACTACAGCATCTTCTAAGCATTCGAGGCGATAAGGACAGTTTGATTGAACTGCAAGTGCCATCCCAGGTCCAAGATCAGCAACTTCTAAATCGCCCATACCTTTTAAGATGTCTTCTCCTCCGAAATAGGCCCTTATCTTACCTGATGCACAAATCAAAAGTTCATCTTTGAGCCTATTATACTTGAAACTATTTCTATTACCCTGCTTAAGTGTCAAAGTTTTAACAGCAACAGCATTCGGGCTGCGCCACATTGTTTCATCACCCCAGGGTTTTTCAAGTGAAGACGACTTGATTACCCATGCGGTCTTACTGTCACTTCCCATTACTCAAGCTCCCACCAGTCAATGGTCTGCTCAAGACCTTCCCAGAATGTTATAAGCGGCTTGTAACCGAGTTCTTCTTCTATTCTTGAAAGATCAGCTAGTGTGTGCTTGACATCTCCTGGGCGCTCAGGTGCGTGACGCACGCTTGCATCAAAGTTTGCTCTAAAGTAGTTTAGTATTTCATTGTTTGAAACCCTAGTACCTGTGGCGACATTATAACATCTTCCCTTAAAGCCTCCCTCAAAGTCAGCATTTGCTGCTAAAATATTTGCATGAACAACATTGTCGATGTAACACATGTCTCTCGTTTGCTTGCCATCACCATCTGACCTCAAAGGTAGGCCTTCTTTTATGGCATGACACCATGCAGCAACAGAAGTTGCATAGGGGGAGTCTCCCATCTGGAGTGGTCCAAACACATTAAAATATCTAAGACAGACTATGTCAAGATTATAAAGGTCTGAGCACATTGCAGCGTAATCTTCTATTGCAAATTTCTGCCACGCGTAGGGCGACTTAGGCAAGATTTTACCTCGCTCACTTTCGTGGGTGGGCATGATTTCTGCGCCTCCGTACACTGAGGATGACGAAGCCCAAACAATTCGTTTGACGCTGTCTATACATGCTTCGAAAAGCCTTACTGTTTTTGAAATATTCTCATGTGTAGTTTCAGCTGGGTTCTCTACTGAGTATGAAACTCTTGGAACTGCAGCTTGATGAAAAACGGTGTCGTAGTTGCCGCCTGAAACGTGCCTCAACAACCCGTCAGAAGCAAAATCATCCATGATAACAAGGACATTGTCTTGTGCTCTGTCAAGGTGAACTTGGGGCGTCGAATTAGCTTGACCTTCTTGACTTGAAAGAGAGCGATAATAGGGTTCAATAAAATCACTACTTGGTAAAGTTCTTACCTTCAAGGTGTTTAAATTATCGAGATTTCCATTTGACATATTATCTACAACGTCAACTTGCCATCCTTCGCTTACTAACTTCTTTGTCAAGTGTGACCCAATAAAACCACACCCGCCAGTCACTAGTGCTCTTTTCATATTTTCTCCATTTAGTGTTATCCTAATACGTATATTCACATTTTATAAGTGTTTTTCTACTCACTTTTGTGATTAGCTATGATGTGCCCAGAACCTATCTTTAGACTAATTTTACACATCTTAATTTCGCTATACTCTGAAAGCCTTGAAAAAACTTCTCTTGTCAGCGCTTTCATAAAGTTCATATCATACTGAAGCGTCTCTTTTGTCTCTGAAGACCTCAAATAGAACTCGCCATATAGAAACTCATTTCTCAGTATAAAGTGACACAGAGATAAACAGGAGTCATCTGTGTATACAAACCGCCGAGACTCGTGTGTCTCTTCTCTGTTGTATTCATTGAGACCGCTAATTTCATCATCGATTTTCTTCAAAACCTTTCTTCTTATCTTGTTGTAATAAACTTTTTCTTTTTCATATCGAAGCATTTCTTCTGAAACATCACTAAAAGATCCACTGTCATAATGTGTCAAAGACAATCCTACCTTCTCTAAAGACTCTGTGCACGCCGCGGCTTGCATAAACATTCTAGATTTTCTAGAAAAATCTTCGTTTTCAAAAGTTGACAGTGTTCTCATTAACAACGCAACGTGACTGTCACTGATCTCTGATTTGTATACTATTACATTTGGGTAAGCTTCTAATTCTTCGACTGCTTCTTCAAAAAGACTGTATACTTTTTTAAGCGATGGAAGTGTTTGAATCTCATCGCCTCTCTTTTGAAATCTTTCTACAACTGTGGCCCATGAAGGAAGCAAAATAATAAAAATATTATTAAGATTACTAAGCTCGTTTCTTAGTGCCTCAACATGAAAATAGTCGTCTCTTCCGTACAATCTAGCATAGACAACCATTGACAATGATGAACGATCCTGAATATTCCATCTATAGCTTGACGCTTCATGTATCTTCTGATACAGCGTTGTCTTTCCACTTAAGTCAGGACCTTCAAGAATTATCTGATTAATCGGATTCAATTACAACCTCCAGTTCACTTACGGGCACGGTAATTTTTCCATTTCCCCAAATCACAACGGCGTGGGGTTCTGGCTGTATCTCATTCCAATTAACCACTTTATTTTCTTCTGTTAAACGAGCCACTTTCTTTTCAGTCATTTCTATAACAACTCCCGTGGGTTCGCTAGACAAAAGCTTTTTGGCATGCTTTGGACGATGCCTTACTAGATCACCTACTTTCATATCTTACTTCTCTTATTTTACAAATACACTATTAAACTGCTGCGTGCATCTAACAAAAGTTGTGCACTTGCTCAATTGTTTAAGCGATGCCGCGCCTACATAAGTGCATGTAGACCGGAGACCACCGAGGAGATCTCTTACAGTGTCATCAACAGACCCTTTAAAAGGGACTTCAACCGTTCTACCTTCAGAAGCTCTGTATTCGGCGACTCCACCAACATGTCTATTCATTGCTGTGTCAGATGACATACCATAAAAAGTGACGTACTTCTTCTCATTAAAAATAGGTCCGCCCGTTTCGCCGTCGTCATAGACTTCTCGCTCTGAGGTCTTAAATCTCTTTGTCGTAATTTCTCCACCGCCTTCGACATGCCCTGCAAACATGCCTCCCATCATAACAAAATCTGCACCAGCTGCAAAAGCCTTTGCAACGTCTCCTGGGCAAGTGCAACCGCCGTCAGCGATGATGTGACCGCCTAAGCCGTGCGCCGCATCAGCGCATTCTATGATTGCTGAGAGTTGTGGGTATCCCACACCTGTCTTGATACGTGTTGTACAAACACTGCCTGGCCCTATACCTACCTTCACAATGTCAGCACCTGCAAGAATTAACTCTTGCGTCATGTCTGCAGTGACAACGTTTCCTGCAATAAGTGTTATGTTTGGATTTTTTTCCTTGAAGCGCCTTACAAAGTCAACAAAATACTCTGAGTATCCGTTTGCTACATCAATGCAAACAAACTCTAAGCTTGCTTTAAAGTTGTCAATAATGTCTTGAGTTTTCTCCAGACCTGACAAAGATATTCCAGTAGACATAATAGTAGTCTCTCTTTGCCAATCTTTGTAATTTGCATCATAATCGCTGTGGCTGTATGACTTAACCAGGCAGGTCATAAGACCGTGTCTGCTTAGTGCTCTTGACATCTCAAACGTTCCAACACCATCCATGTTTGCAGCAACAATAGGCACACCAGACCACTTTCTGCCGTTTCTGAATGTATACTCTCTTTTGAGAACTACGTCTTTTCTGCTCCTGGCTTCTGACCGCTTAGGACGTATCAGCACATCCTTAAAGTCTAATTTTAAATCTTCTTCAATTCTCATATTTCCTCACTATGTAATTTTTTTCCATGAATTCGTGTGTCATCTCACATAAACCGTGACCTGTTAAAATGGCGTAAGATCTATTCCATTTCTTTTTCCCGCCCTTTTTATCAACAACAACACCGTAAAAACTTACCTTGTCTCCATCATATAACTCTTTTAAGTTGATTAGAACAAAATTTAAGACGTTACCTAATTCAAATAAAGTGTGATCAGCATCATTGTGAAAAGTGTCTTTAAGTTTAGCAAGTCTTTTGTCTGCTTTTTTGATTTTCTTTTTTCTCTTTTTATTTGACAAGTGGGCGGACTTTCGCAGCGCTCGTTGAAGCTCCCCAGTTGGGGTCGTTTGATGCATTAGTTAACCATATTGTGTAGGGTTGCATTGACTTAGGAATCTGGCCCCAGACACGAAGCCAGCCTGTATTGCTTTCTTCATCTGTTATTTTAACACGATAGAAAGTCTTTTTATTCTTTGTAGTCTTTTTAATTGTCTCAACGACACAGAACCAAGCAATACCTTTTTCGCCTGGGTCCATCTGAAGTACTGATTTCACATCAGCGCTTTGGATCTTCGCCATTAACTCATCGGGAAAAGCCAAGTCGTCACGAGTTGCTGAGCACATATCTTGATACATTTGTAGTTTTTCGATGCGTGTCCAATCTTCGATATCTTGAGTTTCTTCAATGAGTTTTGGTAAAATAGGTTCAGCGTCACGCTTCTTAGCTTGTCGAAGTGTCATGCCAAACTTGCTTTTCTTAATTATGTCATAGTTTTTAATGATGATTTCGTGAAGCTGTCTGTGATTTTGAACTTCGCCTTTCCACACCTCTTCAAGAACATCGAGTGCTTCAACAGAGCAAAGGGCAGCAAAACCTGTTTTATTAAGTTTTGAGTGATACCACTTACCTTCTTCGTTATAGAGCATTTGATTTAGTGAAGTATACGGACGATTTTCAAAGATCTCTTTTACAGCGTTCTTGCCCAAACCTTTGATAGATGTCAATGGTGGGATAAATGAGTTTTTATTTTCAGACCATGCCCAGTTAATTCCTGATTCATTGACGTCAGGTGTGCTGACTGAATAGCCCATTGCTTTGATCTCAGAGATCGCCTTTGAAAGGTTCTTGGGATTTCCATTTTCAGATTCAAGAATAGTACCAAGCCAGTCTGTTTCGTAGTAAGTGTGAAGCCAAGCAGCGTAATAAGAACCGATTGCATAAGCAACTGCATGTGATTTGTTAAAGCCGTACACAGAGAAAAACTCAATCCTTTCCCAAAGTTCTTGCGACACGTGTTCAGGTACACCATTAAGCTCTTTAGCACCCTTCACAAACTTCATTCGAGCAGCATCGCGTTCGTCGCCCTTTTTACCCATTGTATCAAGTGATTTCTTAACCAGCGTCTTGCGAAGTTTGTCAGACTCAGCAGGTGTAAAACCTCCCAGTTTCTGAGCCAGAAGCATAAACTGTTCCTGGAAAGTGACGTGACCAAATGTTGGTCCAAGAATTTCTTTAATAATTGGGTGAGCATACTCAATCTGTTCAGCGCGTGCTTTATCCTTGACGTACTTCTTGTGAACGTTAGCACGAAGAGGACCCGGGCGGTAAATTGCTGTTAAGGCAGCCAGTTCGATAATAGCTGTTGGCTTAGCGTCTTCACAGAACCGTCGAGCACCTTCGGCAGTAAACTGAAAGACACCTACTTTTCGGCGCTGGTGGTAAACATGCTCCCAGACTTTTGGATCATCTTGTTCCACAAATCGGCAGTTGAGGTGCTCATCGAACCAATCCCGAATCTCAATAAAGGTGGGTTCTTTGCCTGTTTCTTTAGTGATGATTCTACGAATACAGTTCTCAACGTCTTTAAGGAGCGTAAGACCCAAGAAGTCAAACTTAATAAAGCCGTTATCTTCTAAGTTTCGGAAGTTCATACCCTCCGTCCAGGGAGTCTGTAATTCGCCACGGACCCCGATAATAGGCATTGTCTTTGCTAAATCTTCAGCCGGACCTATAATAACGCCGCCGGCGTGTCGACCAATAGATCGATTCTGCATGAAGAGTGCCTCAATATGATCCTTGACTTTAGGGTACTTCTCCATAAATTCACGATAACCTTTTGAATATTGCATGCAATCTTCGTGCTTTAAAACAAACACAGACTTTTCAGTATTCTCATCGCGAGCCTGGGACATAACTTCGTCTTGTAAAGGACCTGTCATCTTGTTTACTTCGGCGAAGTCAATTTGATAAAACTTAGCGATGTCTTTAACAAGAGATTTAAGCTTCAGTGTATTAAAGTTGGAAACAGGAATAACAGATTCAAATCCGTAAAGTTCACGCGCTGCATTGATTAGCGCGTCTCGGTCGCCAGCATCAGAGTCAATATCTGGCCATGACGTACGGTGGCGCCCAAGGAATCGCTCCCAAAGGAGATCGTACTTAAGCGGATCGACCTGGGTTATACCAAGAAGGTAGTTAACTAGAGAACCTCCGCCAGATCCGCGGGCAGCGCCAAAGAGTGTATGATCTGCAGCTTTATGGAAGACTTCGTTCATGACCAAGAAGTAGTTTTCAAACCCTAAGAACTTGATATCAGCAAGTTCCATCTTGGCACGTTCAACGTACTCTTCTTTTTCATGCAATCCTTCTTTAACTAGTGCTTGCTTAACTTTTTGCGCAAGCTGTTGAAAAGCAGTCTGGTCTGGTTTGTTAAAATCAGGCAGCTTAACACTGGTATCAATCCAACAATCAGTACATTTATCCCAAGCGATATCATGAGTTCTCTCAATCGAATCCTTAACGGCAATCTCGTATCCTTCATAAGTTTCTTTATACTCATCATAGTGCCTCGTAAATTCATCCCACATCTGTTGTGCGTTTTTAGGGTAAAGCTCACATTTTAAATCTTCAAACTCTGGTAGTGGCGACGGATCATTGCCCATCCAACCCAGCTTTTTATAAAGCTCGCGGGCTTCCCACTTGTTAGGATTGTAGTAATGTGAGTCAGGAGTAGCGACAAGATCGATACCGGTCATTTCTGCGTGCCGCAGCAAGTGATGATTTACAAGATGCTGCTGCTTCAACCTGTTAAATTGAATCTCAAGATAAAAGTTTTCTTCGCCAACTGCGTCAACAAACCTATCAGATAGCTGCATTAGTTCTGCTTGAATCTCGCTGTCTGACTTCTTGAGCGCGTTTCCGCGCATAATTCTATTAGAGTAGATACCGCCGAGACAAGCAGTTGAGACGTTCAAACCCTTTCCGTGCTGCTTAAGCATGTCAAAGTCAATGCGCGGGTATCGATAGAATCCCTCTGTGTACGCACGTTTAATCAGAGTGAAAAGGTTACCCAAACCTTCACGGTCTTGTGCAGTGATCACCAGATGATAACGTCGTTTCCATTCGTCCTTGTTAACATCTACTGTCTTGGTTTCGTCTTCGTTTTCAATAACATGACCAGCTTCGTCGTCTTCTTTGAGTGCCTTTTGCTTTGCAAGCGCTCGATCAATCTTTGATTGCTCATAATCTTCTTTCCACCCAACAAGAGAAGGAACAAAGTAAAACTCGCAACCGTAAATCTGCCGATACTTGCGACCGCTCTTTTGAATCTTTGCTGCATGCTTGTGGGCGTGTGCCAACCCACTACCGTTACCGTGGTCTGTCAGACCCCATGCGTCCATGCCGTTCTCAAGAACAAAGTCAATGTGATCTTTGGGATAGCCCAAACCGTCAAATACAGAAAAACCAGTATGCCCGTGTAACCCAACAAATCGTGTCGGTGGACTAATATCAAATACGCTCATCTTACTCCTAAAATATGAAAACCTCACACTTATTATAAAATGTGAGGCTTAAGTTTACACTCGTTTTAAGAAGTAAAGTATCTCAAGCACCCTGGAAGTATTGGTGAAGCCGGCTAGATTCTTCTTCGCTCAGGGCGCCTGCTTTAATATTTGCTATTAATCTCGCTTTTATCTTTTCAGCTGCTTCTGATTTTATAGTTTCTCTTCTTTTAAGAATCGCAGTTGAGAAGTCTTGATCAATTAACGGGCCTTTGCTTTTTTTGCCTCTTAAATCTGTATATTCATTAGCAATGAGCTCGCTGTACAAGGCTCTGCCTTCTTGCGTTTCCATTGATGCTGCAAGGTAGTCTACCATTTCATAGCGTGACCATGTTTTTGCTATGAGCGTCTTCCCAGGTGTCCTGGAAATGTCAGTTAGTTTTATTGGACCAGGGTCAGGATTGAGACTCTTTAACTGCTTCAATATGCCTTCGACTGTGGCTAACTGTTCAAGACTTTTTTGCAACATGTCTGGAAGATAGTTAAACGCGTCCCACACTGCAACAGCGAGAAACGCTGGGCCGGCGAAACGGCCGGCTTTTCGGATCAAGCCCGATGCACTGGCTTTTGCTTTTTGCAAAAGTGCTTTTCTCATTATCGTTGCAGCAGCCGGTTTATTACCAGCACCGGTGATTTCCCCTCCTGCGCCCTGGAGCAGAAGTGTGAGAAGCTCTGTTGCTTGCAAGGCACCGAGAACACCTAGCAGCTTTCCTGTTTCTTGAAATCCTGAAACTGTGCCCGCTCGTTTTACTTCAACTTCATCAAGCATTTCGAAAATTAGGTGTCTTAGATTTTTTCTTGTTATTTTCATGTAAGTAAATATAACAGATTTTAATAAAAGTCAGTTAAATCGACGCCTTTCTCTTTTGCTTCGTTCAAATGAACGAGAGGATCGTAACCTTCACTTTCTCGAATCTCTTTGACTGTTCTTCTGATGCCCGCTTCTAGAGATATTTTTGGTTCCCAATTTGAGTATCTTCTAAACTTTGATGATGAAAGTCTGTGGTTTCCTAGATAGTCTGTTTTCGGATGCCACGTAAGAACATTTTCAATTCCTGAACCTCCTACTTCTTCAACAAGAATACGCTCCAATACTTTCATAATCTCGCCAGTACTGAGAGGTGTTTGTGCTGAAACATTCCAGTCGTCATTCCACATGTTCTTCTTGATTGCAGTCAAAACTGCATCACAATAATCATCAACATGCATATAATCTTTTATCTTTTCTTTGTCCAAAAACATGTCGATGTCTTTCTTTTTATTGATATAACCATACGTTGTTTTTGCAATAAGAGAATTCATATCACCGACACCCCCATATGCAAATAGTGGACGAACTATCATCCACTTGTTCCCTGTTTGACTCTTGACAATATCTTCAGCACAAAGTTTTTGACAACCGTAAAGTGTCGAAGGGCCCTTCCTAGAAGATTCTGATATCTCTACGTTTTGATACTTGTCAACATCATATATGACAGTTGTTCCCATATAGCAAACAGGAATGCCGTGACGCTTTGCTGCTCTACAAATATTGTAAGTACCTGCGACATTTGTCAATGTTGCTTCGTTTGGATTTAGCGCAACAACATCGGTTCCAACTGTAGCAGCATTGTGAATAACAATATCAGTTTTTGTTCTAAAGAAAAACTCAGACCAAGTTTCGACTTCATTCTTGTAGACACAAAGTTCACCTTCACTATGGTATTTTAAGTCTACAGTGTTTGGAGAAGAAAAAGTGTCTGAAGATGAAACATGATTAAAGTCAAATTCAGACAGCTTTTTTACAAGATTCCTACCAATAAAACCTTTTTCACCTGTAATAAATACGTTCATGTTTATTCGATCTTTCCGCCGTAGCGACGTGGAGCTACTTCTCCCGACTCCTTGCAGAAGCTGAGATAGCCCCCAAGATCTTCAAATGAAGTACAGACTGCTTCGCCACTTGCTGCAAGCATTAAGTTGAACTGTGCGCCTTCAGGTAGACCTGCACAAAAATATACAATTGGCTTGCCTAGCTTGTGAAAATATCCCGCTTCAAAAATGCTTCCCATGTCTTTGTTTCGAGTGTTGCAGAGCATCCAGTCACACTCTTCCATCCCCTTAATGTTTCCATTAAAGACCTGGTCTTGAAATCCAACATCAGAGTCTGCATCACAAAGATTTTCATCTTTTGGTGAAAAGAAGTCTAAGTTCAGACTACCAAGCGTTGTTTTAATGTTCTCAAGTTCTTCAAGCCATTCGGGTGAAAACCACCCACTTGCAATATAACATTTATTCATTTTATTCTCTCCCCATGTATTTGTTATAATCGTTTTTAATGCTGTTTATTTCGCTCATCGCGGTGCCCCACAACTCTTCAAAGACTGTCTCTGTTCCTGGATTATTTGTTCCATTAATTTCTTCGCGACGGGACTGATAAATTGTATCGTCAGGATGATATTCGAACAAGTCGTTCTTTGGTTCGGGCCAGTAAAGATTTGTACCACGAGAAGTAAAGCCGCCCGAGCCGTCGGGAACGCGGAAGGTCTTAACATAGTGCATATCTGGCTTGTCAAAACTAATTCTAGACGATGCTTCAGGAAGAACTCGCAAGAGTTCTCTCGCCATATATGCTGCAAGTATGTTATCAGCTGCAGGCTGAATTTGCATATCTTGCCGCTGAGCAATAAAGCCCAACAGGTCTTTAAGATTTAGCCTCATAAGATAAAAAGAAGTCATGCACTTTGGAAGAATCATTCTTGCATCCATCATTGATACATCTTTTGAGTCTGTCATGTCTGCATAGAGTTGCTTTGAGTCTCTTACAATAGACATGTACCTTTTAAGAAAATCAGGTGAATGCTCAACTGCTTCAGGAATTACAGCATCATCGTTTCTTAAGTCTCTATCACCCGTGCATTGTGCAGCAAAAGAGCCGGCCCGGTGGCGAATGATGTGTGTCACTTCTTGAAATGACAAACCAGACAACTTAAATGTAAACCCAAGGCATTCCATGGGCGTTGGCAATGCCCTAAAATTAAGGACATCTTCTAAGTTCTGTGACAAATCTTGCATGCGCGTAGCAGAAGGATTCGTGTCATCATGATGATCTGCCCATGTCGCTTTGACATACTGCCATGCAACATTAAGTGCTTGTGATCTCGTAGGATGATCGACTAGTTCTACACCAAGGGCTCTAAGGTTGTTACTGAAAGTTGTCGTAGGACGGTCTCCAAACTTTAAGTCCATCGGCAATGTTACAGGTGTTAGATTTTTATTAATTGGCATTGTTACTTTCCTTATTGTTTGATTTTCTATTATTGTCTTTATTGTTTGTTTTTACAGGTGAACCAACAGTAACTTTAAACCTTCTTCCTTCTGGGCCGCACCTTCTAATTTTAACATGCTTAAACCCCTCTTCTAGTAAAGAATCTTTAAAGCTCCTAGCTTTTTCATAGCTCGAAAATCTTTTCTTTTCTTTCCAAGTAAACTTTCTAACATTGTGACTTGACTCGTTATCTTTTCCTTTCAATTTATCCTCCTAATAGATCTGAAAGATTTCTGTAGAACATTATATTTTCATTTTTAATGTTCTTATTGTAACTCTTTATAGGTACTTTTACACTTATTCCGTGCCCAGCGTATTCTAAAGCATGCTTTGGGGAATCATCGATTGCAAATTCAATTGAACCTGAATCGTAGTATTCTGAATTCATACACCAGCGAAGCTTCTCAGGTGAAAAATCAACTCTATCAAATGTTAAGTCATTGTGCTTCAACCAGTAATACGTGTCGTAAAAAATCTTAAGATTTTCTTTGGGTCTGGCTGTTAGTAACTGAATCCAGTAGCCTTGACTTTTAAGGTGGCTGAGGAACTTCTTTGCATCTTCTACAACTGGAAGGCACTTAAAGTGTCTTTCTTGTGTAAACTCATCAAAGACTTTCTCAGGGTTTAAGTTACCTGACGCCTCTAGAATGTCTTCTACGAAAAAGTATTGGTCACTCTCAGTATCAGCGCTTATTCCAAATCTTCTGCTTAAGAAATCAGCAAATGGGTTTCTAAATTCTGCTAACACATCGTCAATATCAACAATGGCAACAGGCTGTCCTTCCCACTTCTTAGCGTTTAAACTATGATCTGTTTCAAGGTAAATGTCTTTGAGGGCAAATGCACTTGATACATCTTCTGGATTGATGTCCCATAGGTTAAGCATAGACATAACATATCTCAGCGAGTCTATTGAAGAAAATATTAGATCGTCTTCGTCAGGGACACCATTTGTAACTCTCATCTTTTCAATCATTTTGTTAATTGAATTATATGCATTTAGCGCAAGATCTTTGCTAATGCTTCTCTTTTCTTCATTAGATTCAATCTTGCCGAACTTTGACTCATTATAGTGAGCCTGCGCTCTCATCATCTCTATGAAATTCACTAGTAACCTTCCTTTAACCTCTTCATTATAATATCGTGCTTTTTCCTATAAGCCTCAAAGAGGTCTTTTTCATTAAATCCAGAAGCAATAAGAAGAGAAAAGAAGTAGTTTAGTGCATCAACAATTTCTTCTAAAAACTCTTCTCTATCAGGTGCTTCGTTAAATTCAGTAATTCTATGTGGTTTCCAGTTTTTGAGATGCTGAAGTGCTTCAAACATTTCCTCAACACCTCTTAATGCTAAATCTCTACAAAACTGTTGTGACTCTTTTTTTCTTAAGTCAAGAGGTAAGTCCAAGTAAGACCCTGGACGGTCTGATCTCATTTGATTAATAAACTCATTTCTAAGTTTAAACATATTTTCTAAATCACAAGACATCCTTAGCCTTTTACTCCTCGAAAGATATCTCAACTTGATCGAGCATGCGCTTGATGTTTTCATGATTCTGGTTTTCATACTCAGGATCTAGTGAAAGAACACCTTCATTCTCTACGAGAACCATCATCCTCATGTTATCAACAATGTCAGTACCTGTAATTATTGCAATTTGTATTAGCTGCGCGACGTGCGCGATTACACTATCATCTAATTTCATGTCTTCTCCTATATTTAAGACCTTTGTTACAATTTATAATACAACCAAGCTGTGCTTTTTACACAAAAACTTTAACCAGTACGCTACTTTTGTACTTCAGGCACCCAGTGGGTTGTTCTGCCATCCGGTGTTTTAGTTTTAATCACTTCATTGTCAAAGGGGTCTGTTTTCTGATTGTACACCAAAAATCTACTCGAATACGTACCTTTTGAACCGTCAGCGCCATAAAAGCTTTTAATGGTAGCTCCGCCGTTTTGATAAGAGGTTCTAATGACTGACTGGATGTTGTCTCTCAAAGAAATTACTTCTTCGTCAGTGAGACTATTGATTGTTCTAAGAGGTGAAACTCTTGAAAGCCAAAGCACTTCAGCTTTAATGTAGTTTCCTACACCTGCAATAGTCTTCTGGTTCATTAGTGCTTCGCAAATAGTCTTTTCACCCTTTTTATTCTTTTTAAAAAGACGATGCCTGAATTGGTCTATATGAACATCATGCGTGAGAGGATCTGGCCCTAGCTGAAGTAATTTTTCTTCTGTTTCTTCAAACGTCATCGCAAATTTCAGTGTTCCGAAATTTCTAGTATCTGTGTACCAAATAGAAGAGCCATCATCAAAGTCGAATCTTACGCGGGAGTGCTTTTTCTCACTATAGGACCAGTACCCTGACATACCAAGCGTGTTCCACACAAAACAATTTATTCTTGATCCGCCCATTCCAAAACCGCCATAAATAAACTTTCCTTTCGCGCCCCAGCCAGCACAGCTCATGGGAAGCATTGCTTTAAAAGAATTCAAGCCTTGCGGTAATTTTTTCGTGTATCTTCCTGACAAGACCACTACATCGACTAGCGTTTTTTCACTCATAAAATTGTTAATAGATTGCGCAGTTGCAGCGCATTCAGGTCCTTCTGGCATTTTCAAACTCCTTTAACCAGCTGTGGTAGTTTACTAAAGCTCCGTCTTTTGGTTCTACTTCTCTCCAACCCGGAGTGCAAAAAATCTTGTAAGCGTCTGAACCGTACTTTCCAATGCCATAAAGGTTGGTGGGATCATCCTGCCATGCTTTTTCGAGATAGTCTTTTGACATTCTAACTAGTGCTCGAGACCTTCGCGCAGAAAGGCCGAGAGGTTGTATAATAGCTGCTACTTTAGATTCGTTAGCACCAGCGAGGGCAGATGGGTTAGGCCATAACTTTATAATCTTTCGAAAGTAGGGCTCTGCAGCTACTCTTTTAGTTAAGTTGCAGAAAATACAACACACAAAAATCTTCCATGGGTCACAATTTATTTCTTCCTGTAAGAGCCCGTAAGGAGACACAATTAACCTCTTTAAGTTATTTTATCCTCTTTTTTATATAATTTACAGGCCTTGTCCCTCTTTTTCTCTTAATACGTTTCGCTTCTTTCATCACTTCGTTGATTGTTTCTTTTTTAAATACATACCCGAGATTTTTTAAATATCTTTCTAAAACTTTGTATTTTTCTTCTTCTTTGACAGTTGTCCACCTAAAAGCATCTGTTTTTTTCATGCGCTCTATTTCAGATATTAATCTTACTAGTTTGGGCTGAACTGTTTCTTTAACAATACTTTCATCAATTTCTATTCCCAGATCACTAGCAATAAAAATTAAATTTTCAAATGCACCATCATTATAGCTTTCAACAGAAAGATTATAGTACTTTTTAAATTTTTCTTTTACGCTTGGGACACTCAAGAAGCTTGTCTTGTCAGGGTGCGTTGACATTACAATTTCTCTAAAAGCTTTTTTTGCCCACGAAGGTTTTATGGGCTTTTCTGCCTCTACCTCAGAGATATTATCAGACCCTTCAGCAGGTTCAAAAAAATTTTTTTGAAATTTCTCTTTTTGATTTTTGATGTTTTCTGACAAGCGATCTTGAAAGATATGCATGTGTGCTTCTAAGTCCCTTAGCCCTTCTTTGCATTTTTGTTTTGTAATTTCGTGTTCTTCAAACGCAAGTTTGTATTTCTGAACAAGAAGGCTATTTTCTATTGATGAGCTCATCTTTTAACTTTTTAATTAAAAAGATAGGCCATAAAACAAACAGCTTGCTAGATTTTTCAAACTGCTCAATGTCACGCTCTATTGCAATTTTATTTTTAGGAGACTTAAGCGCCAAAAGAACTGACTTAGACAGACTTCTTAAGTAAAGCTGGCTAGACAAAAATATCAACGACAAAGACAAATAATGAAAAATAGCTACCCAAAGTATTATCATCTCAGCAGACATTAGATTTTACCTGCAGAAAGTGCATCAATTATTGCCAATATTTGTTTGTCTGTAATTCTATCTTTTATCTTTTCTTCTTTTGGTGCACTTTCTACTTTCAGATTATCAGTTCTAGCTTTCTTTTTAACTTTTACTTCTGAAAGTGTCACATGCGGCCTGGTTTTCGCTTTGTTTTTGTTTTTAATGATTGGGGCAGCAGATATTTCAAGACTCTTTTCAAAATTACCAGTCAAACTTAAAGGCTTAAAGTATTTATCTTCAACAATAACTTCTAAGTCCATGTTGTATTCACCCTCTTTTAAAACGTGTTTAAGAGGTGGAAGTGTAACAGTAATTTCGTTGCCATCATAACTATCAGACTCAAAAACTAGAGACATGTCGTCACTTTCTAGTAAGAGTCTGCACTGTGCTGTCGCTGGCCTAGAGCCTTCGATTGTCAGCGCGAATGTTAATTCGTTTTCTTCATCTAAGAGTAGATCAATATTTGACATATTTATTTCTTCCTTGCTTTGACAATTTTTGCTTCAACTTTCACATCAGCAGATTTTTTATGCTCAACTGATATTGTAGAAGCGCTCTTAATATCTATCTTGCTCTTGGTGAAAGTTTTTCTTATATTTTCAAAGAGTGGATTGATGGCTTCAGCACCGTTATACGCGACGAGCGCAGCACTTATCTTAAAAAGTTCCCAATTCTCTTCATACAGGCGCTTTGAAGCGCGACTTCCACCGCGGAGTATTCTTATAACTTCAAGTGCTGCCCCTGAAGTAAAACCTCGTGATATTAAAGTGCTGGGAGAACTTCCGGGTCCGAAACCCCTCGTGACAGGAAAGATAGACATTAAACACTACCTGTGCCCACCAACCTTCTTTCAAAAAGTTCGTCAATTGACTTCGTACCTGTCCTGTCAAAAAGATCAAACCTCGCAATTTCAGTCGAATTGTCATCTTGATAGAAAACCATCTGTTTGTTTGCTTCTTCTATTTCCCATCTTCCAGTGTGAATATATCTGGCCATCTTTTGGTCAATTTTTACTTCTTCTGTTGCAAAAACGTTTGGAGCAGACGTAACAGACCACACTATAGATCCACTAAACTGTGTGGAGAGATTTAATTCGACACCATACAAACCGGTTGATGTTCCTAGCTCATAAATTCCTGTGTTTGTAGCAGATGACACTACAGCGCCTAGGGTGTCATAAAGTGCATACCTAATGCTCCCAGATATTCCGCTAAGTCCCTTCCCTAGATTCGCTGTCTGTAGTACTTTCAACTAAATGCCTCTTTCTAAAAACGTTAACTGGCCGCTCGCCTATTTGCTCTCTTGACTTAAACTTTTTTTTTCGTCTAGATCTTGGCTTTCTAAGACTTCGAGGTCACTTTCGTGTGCTGCTTCCTTTGAATGAAACGCTTCAATTGCATTTGCTACCACTGCAGCCAGCATTGCTTCATTTGATTCTGAGATTAACAAATCTCTAATTGTTTGCAAGCCTGTAAAAAGCGTCTTCGATCGCTCTTCAGTATTTTGTGAGCTTGATGTTGCCAGAACAGAATCAATGAACTGCTTAACTCTCGCGTAAACTTGAAGATGATGATCTGCAGTTTTTTTCTCAAATGATTTTCTTAAATGATTTTCTAAGTCTTCCATGCTGTGACTCCTTCCTTGTAATTATGGTTAGAATTATACTTAAAATAAAAGAAAATTAAAAAAAAGTGCCTCGGCACAAGGCCGAGGCACAAAGTTTAGAAAACTAAACTACGATTATCGAATGATAACAGAGACGACATCGTCAATTTCAAGTCCGAAGTTGAACTTAAGGTCATCAGCAGTTGTTCCGAGGTAATAGTCGTCGTTGCCGGAGCTTCCGCTAGTGAGAAGTTGTCCGTTAACGTAAACGTCAATTTTTGACTTCCTATCAGCAATAGTGACCGTATCCCAATCAAGTGCTGAGTAGCCGTCGCCGGCGGCGATGGTTACGTCTGTACCTGCTGTAACATTTGCAGTAATCTCTTTAACGAACTTACCCGCTCCAGTGCCGGTACCTGCGCGCGCAGCGACGAGTGCTCCGATAAGACTGACTTCACCAAAGTTGGTTTCGTAGTCGTCGTATTCAGCTCTCGAGAGAGCCAGAGGAAGACCATCAGCAGTAACTACGCCACCGTCAGCAAGGGTTGACCCAGAGAAGAAACCGTCAGACAGCATGATAACACCGTTTGTGTTGTTATCGTCAACTGTATTGACTTCGTTTACAATTCTCATGTTTCCTGCATCCATCTTGAGGATTTGCTGAGTACCATTCTTGCTCATAACAACTGCATCGCCGCCTGACCCTGAAAGAGTTCTAGCGTGAATGCGCTTATATCTGAGAGATGAAGTACCAAGGTCCAAGTATTTGTCTGCAATCGGAGTGAGTGACCCTGTGACAAGCTTCAAGACGTCCGATCCGCCAATGACGAATCTAACATCATCGTCTTGTGCGGCACGGAAACCTGAATCTGTATCATCATCAAGGAAGAGACCAAGACCGTCGGTTTTCTGCGCAATCGGGCTCACACCAGTTGTACTCATACCAACGTGCAATGACTTCCATTGAGCGGCCTGACTACCAAGATTGTGAGTCTTGTCAGCTCCTGGAATAACGTCAGTACCTCCCGCTGTAAGAACGATGTCCGCTGCTGCTGTAACAACAATGTTGCTGCTGGCAATATCAAGATGATTAGTGTTACCATCAAGCTCGAGCTTGCCTACACGAAGTGGTCCTAAGGTCATGTCAGCGAGAGTAGTTACTACACCGTCAGCGACGTCTTTAGTACCAACACCCCATGTGTCATCATCAACACGACCGAAAACCATGGATAGAGCTCCAGATGCAGAACCTGACGCAATTGCAATACCACCCTGCTGGTCATTAGATGAAGCATTCTTAGCAAGAAGAACGATCGGATCTTCAACGCGAAGGTTGGCTGTATCGACTGTTGTTGTATCACCGCTAACGAGAAGATCACCGGTAACTGTAAGGTCACCAGAAACTGTTGTCAATGATTCTGCGCCAGCAGCAATAACAACATCAAGCTCGCCGTCTGCGTCGCCGTCAGCAATCACAAGACCAGCAGTCAGAGTACCATCGTGCTCTGCAACTGAAATTGTAAATTTACCGCCTTCTTGGCCATCAGTAGCAGTGCCGACCTGTGACTTAATCTGAGAGAAAGTTACTTGATCTTGGTTTGCATCATCACCGATGAAGTCAATCTGACCGTTAAGATCGTTTGTAGCACCTGCAGCACCCTTGTCTTTAACAAGCTGTAAACGAGCTCCGTTGGTGTCGTTGTTGGTGTTCTTGATGATGATCAGGGGATCAGTAGAGTTAGCTGACGTGAATGTGTTTGTGTCAGATGTCACAGTAAGTGCAGTCGCATCAATCGTAGCAGCACCCGTTACGTCGATATCAAGGATACCAGCGTCAATCTGAACCTCAGAATCAGCAGCAGCATTCGCATCAATGTGGAATGCAACACCAGTTGTATGAGCAGAAGCTAGCTTGATGTGACCATCTGCTGAAGTTGTTTCAATTTCAATCTCATCTGCAGCATTGACCTCAATCATGTCGGCGGAATTGACTTTAATACCACCTGCACTTGAGCTTAAGTGAAGAGCATCAACACCTGTACCTGCTGAGAATATGCGAAGTTCCTGGGTGCCTCCGCCAACTACAGCAATGTCTAGATCCTTACCATTTCCGGTAGCGGTGAGGTTTGAATCATCAGTACCATCGATTGAAACACCACCAACTGCGGCATCAAGGGTTAGCGCTGCAGCTGATTTGATCGCGTTAGTGTGAGTTTCTCCCCATTCCAGTGTGGCTGAACCTAAGTTGAAAGTTGTATCCGCTTGAGGTGTGATTGATGTCTTGAATTCACCAATTGAGTTGTTCAAGAAAGAATCTTGATTGTGAATGCGCTTGATTGATGACGCAAACTCTGACAAGAGTCCAACCATCGACCCAGACTGAAGTGTCTGTGCGAAGAGGACCGCTTCTCCGACTGGACGTCCGTCATGGACACCACCGGGGCGATCGCCTAATGAGCCAGTAAGCTGGCCTAATCTTAATTGTGTTCTAGAAGCCATTATTTTCTCCTTTATGTATATAGCTTAAGACAATAACATATGACTATGACAAAGGACTAAACACTAGACTAATAACTTTAACACTCTTAAATATTCAATTGCAACTCTTTTAACTCTTAAAAAGAATATTTTTTAGATTTTTTATGTGAGCGTCGAATTTGGCTGATTCGCTATTGACATACTCAATTGACATTTGGAACGCTTCGCCTTTCGGGTCTTCAAACTTAAACATAAACCGGCCGCCTTTTTGCACACTGGCATCAGATAGTTTAAGACCGCGCATCATAAGATACGCTGCGATGGCAAGATCTGATGTTTGAAAGTAGTTCACATTGTAATTATTACGTCGCATGACTAGATTGACTCACTTGTTGAATAATTTGCAAGAATTACGCTTCCTGACTCAGGAATTGAACTAGATACAAAATAAAAATTTGAACCAGTAATGCTGTAATCTTGAAAAGGTGCACTTGTAATTGTCGTTGCTGGCATTTGTAACATTCCGTTAACAAAGACTGCAACGTGATTGCTAGCATTAGGAGCATGATCAAGAGAGAAAAAAGTATTTTCACCATTTGCCAGGCCCACATACTCACTGTAGACGTTATTAACACTCGATCCTGATGATCCTGACGCAATAACTTCGTCTGACATTTTGCCTACATAAGCGAAAGCTCGAGCATGGGCAGGTATCTTAGAAGAATTATAATCTTGAAGAAACAGGAGTCCGTTGTAATAGTCTACGTTCCAATCAATATTATCTAGCAGCGGTATTTCGTCCCCTACCCCACCGGACCCGTTGTCTTTGTAAATCTTGACAATGTATGGGTTAGGTGAGGTTTGAGAAAAGAAAGGAGGGATTAGTTGAACTTTACCGAGCGTTTCGTGAACAATCGTATTATTGTCAAAAAACCCGTTCCCTTTTTTAGAGTTTGAAGAATTAGCTTCGTAGTCTGAAGGGAAAACAAATTTATACGTGTGGGGTCCTGATGTCTGGCTACTTTCGCCAGCGTCGGATCCAGCACCTCCGTCCGGGGTCGTACTGTTAGCATCGTAAGTAGTACCAGTCAAAACTGTAAGTATAAAAGGAATATATTCAACTGAACCGGGAGCACCATTAGAAGCACTTTGAATTACATAAAGGTCTCTACTTGGACTGGTTGGTATTTCTTCTCCAAAAACTAGAGAAGTAGCTGCCTGAATATTCGAACCAATTAACTCTTCACCGTCTACTTTTAAGTTAGACGTGTGAGCTTTGCCCAGCAGTTTCTTTTGGGCAAAAAACGTAGCTGAGGTATTTGACTTTCCGGCCATTAACTACTCCAGCTCACTGATAATCTGTCAATGTAACCGGTCCAATTTTTACTAGCAGACAGCCTGACAATAATATATTCTGCGCCAGATACTGTACCGTCTGCTGTTGGGCTGTTAAAAGTACAAGTATTTGTTGCACCAGAACCATCTACAGTTGGATCTAAGTCACCCGACAAGCATCCGTCTCCGTCAACTGGCGAACCTGAAGAACCTGCGGATGGTCTTCCTAAATCTAGAAAACCTGTCTTTCCTGGTATTTTAACGTCTACAAATATATTTTTGTTAGCGCCCAAAGTTCCAACATTAAGACCTGCACGCCCAACAATTGTCGCATCGCCTCGAATTGTAATCTGTACACTAGGTCTGTCGTCTGTTGTGTTGTTCAAAAATGATCTATAGTAGTCTCTAGTTGCGTTTGTCAGTGTTGAATAATTTGGATTGCTGTCTGGCCCTTGTACACTACCGCCATCTGCTGGGTTTCTAAAGTCTCCTGATGCTCCGCCGTCTTTGGGAGGAATTAAGTATGTGTCGTATACTAAGAGTCCAGTTGCGTGTTCAGGGTACGATCCTTGATCGTTTACAGACCTTTGAGAGTTCCAATTTTTTGAGCCTCCTGATACATCTGACTGAGCTGAAAAATCATCAGCAACTAATCTGTAGTTCTCTCCTGTAAAGTACTCTTCTGTGTTAGCATTTGAAGTATCGCTCGGTGTCCAAACAAGCATATTTGTTGCTGTTTGGGTTGAAATTGTGTGATTCGCCTTAAGCGGGTGAACAAATGTCATTGCCCCAGCACAATTATATGCTGTTGTATAGGTCCCTGGTAAAGATTTAGATCGACTAAAAGAAAGAGTACCTGAGACATGCAAGACTTCATTCTGAGAGTCTGTAGATGTGCTTAATGTCTGGAGTGAATCTGTAGAAGATGAAGTTGTCTTAGTTGAAGATAATCCAGAACCACTCTGGATTATTTTTGTCCCTGTTGCGTTTGACAAACTTGAGAAAGAAATTGCTGAGGAAGAATCTGAATATACGTTTTTGTATACATTGCTGATTCTAGAAATCAAACTCCCAGTGGGAGAATTGAAATACTTGACGCCGCTAATGTAACTAAAAGAGTCGTCTCCAAATGCAGTTAGTCCTACCCCAGCTGAAGAAAGAGCATTTGCATTATTATCGTTTACCCACTCTACATAGTTTGTTTGACGATCAGACCCACCGACTGTGTGTATTACTCTTGCGTAGTTCCAGCCGTTTCTTTGATCAGCAGTTGCAATTCTATATTGGCCTGTTCTGTATATTTCTAAATAGTAAGGCACGCCATTGTCGTATCTCGATGGTGCCCACTGGCTCAAGACAAACCCAGAACCATTTGAATTAAAAAGATTACCTGATTCACTTCCGGGGACACCTGCACCAACGGCGTTGTAAGACCCAGTAATTTCGAACTGGTGCACAACGGATCCGTTAACTTCAAGCTTAAGTGTCCCAACGTTTGCATCAGAAAATGCGTCAGCAGTAAAGTCGGGTGTATTGCTTCCAACATCTGCGTTTAAGTCACCAGTTATAAGTGTGTCTAAGGCAAAAACCGATCTCTTTAAATTGTTTGATGAAGCTGCTGTCTCATAAAAGCCGTTTAGATCAACCGCAGTTCCAAACCCTGCTGTATTTGCGACACTTGTATAGCCAGTAATTGACTTTGATGACCCGAAAGATAAGTTAGAATCTGTCCCGTCAACAGCACAATCAATATCATCTAAGTCTGGCACCGGTGTTATTGATCCTGTTCCTGCACCAAAAGACAGTGTGACTCCGCTTATATTGCCCAACCAAGAATCATCAGCCTCAATCCGTATAACGACGTATTCATTATTACTGACTGCAACAGTCCCTAATGTAATTTCATTTGTTGCATTTAACAGCTGGTCAAACGTATTGCTTGAAGAAAATGAAGCAAACCCTCCGTTGTTGTCACTGAGTGAACCCAATACAAAGTCATCTGATATATCGAGCCAACCGGTTTTTTCAGGGACTTTAACGAAAACTCTTATTCTTACAGAGTTAAGTGCAGTATTATGACTAACTATGTTAGTGTTAGCTGATTCTGAAGTTGTAATACTTAAAGAAAAGTCTTGCTTATCTGAGCCCGTTTCATTCTTAAACCACCTGTAAAATGTTCGCTTACCTGTCTGGCCGCTATAATTAGGGTTGTCATCTGGGCCGTTATCTAATTTTCCTCCGTCTAAAGTGTTTCTAAAATCTCCTGACAACATTGTTTCTGTTGGATATCTGAGTGTTCCTTCAAAATACTGTAATCCGTTAGAATGCCCTCCGTTTGATGCAGTCATGTGAACATTAGAGTCCCATTTGTTTGATGAATCTACAGCGGAGCTTTGAGTTTCGTATGCACCGCTTACTATTCGATAATTTTCACGTCTAAATGTTTCTGATAGTGCCGTTGAAGTATTATCAAAATCATAAATTAGCAAACCTGATGTTATCGTTGACCCGCCGGTGGTGAGATTTGACTTCAACGGGTGTGTTACATTTACACTTGCAGTTAGGGCTCCACTTAAAAAATAATCAGTAGTTATCGAAGAGGAGCCTGTTAAATGAAGAACCTTGGTGTGATCTTCTCCCCCGCCAATTGCAGGTTTCGCTTGAGATGAAATTGAAAAGGATGTTCCCGAAGATCCAAATGCGCTAGTACTTGTTGAAAATGTTATCGCGTTAGTATCGTAAATGTACTTGTAAGCATTTGATACGCGTACCTTGTAATCAGCCCCGCCGCTAGTAAAGTATTCAATGCCCGACAAGTGAGTCGATCCGCTTCCAACAAAAGTTATTGAATTTCCTGTGGCAGCGAGTGCATCACCGTTGTTGTCGTTAACCCATTCAATATAGTTGGTAGTAGATGTAGATCCACCCTTTACGTGCTGAACGCGAGCGTAGTTCCATCCGTTCCTTTGGCTGTCAGATGATATGACAAACTTTCCGGTCCTGTGCTTGAACGATTCAAAAGCGTTTCCGTTTGAAAATGTCCCGGTGGTGGGTTGAGAGAAAAAGTTAAACCCAGAACCATCTGAGTCTAAATGTGACCCTGTACCTAGCCCAGAGCCTCCACTTCCTATGAGCACTGTAGTTAAGTCAATTTCTTTAATAAAACTACCGTTAACATCTAATTTTAAAACTCCTTCCTCGCCATCGCCAAAAGAAAAAGCAGGATAGTTTTGTATTCCCCCACCCTGACTGTTTGCAGTTACATCATCATTTAAAGTCCCGCTGATGTGCACTGAGCCGTTAAAAACGCCTAATCTTATGTTGTTACTACTAGTTGTGACTGTATAAGAGCCATTAACATCGACGGCACTTGCTATACCAGCTGATCCCGCGACTGTAGCATAAGCGGGTGACTCTGCTGACTGATCATTGCTCGCGCCAAAAGAAAGTGAGGTAGTCGTTCCTGTTTGTAAAGAATTGATGTCATCTAGTGATGGTGCAGGTGATGGTGCGAGCGCTTTTAAGACTTCGTTGAATCGATCAATTGAAATGCCTATCAGCGTTGATGATGTAAAATCAGTAAAAAGACCATCAGTGTAGTCTCCATCTTCAGCTGCTCCAATAGTGGATCCACCGGACGTAGAAGCTGCAATTGTATAAGATCCTGAGTCATTGTGAGTTATAGTGACATTAGAGCCCGCTACAAGAGAACCGGTGGCAAATCCACCGTCTCCTGACGATACTTGAATGGTTCCAAACGAGCCCGAAGACTCTGTGACTCTAACTGCTGTCATCCTTAACTCAACTTAACAAACTTAACTAATACAGATCTTATACTACTGTGACAATACTCTTTTTAAATAATTACCTCTTTACTTGCTGATTAATCATATATGCATATGATTCATATTGGTTTACTACAGATGATAAAAAATCATCCATACCTAACGTTAACATATTTTCTTCTACTAACATATTTCTTAAATTCTCCACGGTCTTCATGTGATCGACAAGCAGTGCAAGTGCAATCATATAAATATCTTCTTCTCGTTGGTTTACGGGTGACTCGTACTCCCTAAGAATGGAAGAAGAAATTGAAGAAACTAAGAGTGGACATGCGAAGTCTTCATCATTAAATTGATACATTAGTTTTTCAACTAGCTTGTCATAGTCTTCTGTTATCGTCTGATAGATTCTACCAAACAAAAGTTCGTGGGCGGCTATAAAAGATGACCCCTTTATCAAATGATGAGCTGCATGCATCCACGTTTGCGCTGCTTTAAAAAAAGCGGCGCTTAATAAAATCTTTTCCTTCAGCATGTTTACTCCTAGAGTTAATTATCCTTCAAAAACATAAAAAGACATTACTATTTAAGTAATGCCTTAAACTGGAAAAAAATTTATCTAAAATCAATATTTACGTCGATGTTTACGTCAAAAGAAGGAACTCTGCTGTGATTTACTAATCCTATTTTTTTACACTCATCAGATTCTAAAAACCAGTCTGCGTGACCTCTTTTGTGAATTTCTTTTAAGAAGTAATCTTCTTCTTTTCCGCAATTTTCTGACATCATTTTAAAAATCTTCTTGTTTAACCTGTCAGTCTCCGCAGCAGAAGCTTGTATCTCTTCATTTTTACCCCACTGGCCGGATGCCACATCATGAATCATTACAGTTGCATCTGGGTCCATAAACCTCATACCCTCAGCGCCGAACGACAGAAGTACAGCACCGCAGGACATTGCCTTGCCTTCAACAATTGTAGCAACAGGAAGACTTGAAGACCTGATAGTTGATATCATTGACATAAGTGAGTAGACTTGACCTCCATAGGAATCTATAACAACAGGTATAACTTTTTGTCCTGTCGTCTGTGCCATTGAAAACTTATTTCTAAATTCATCTGCTGAAGTTTCATCAAATTTATTTACAACAACAATAACTGGATTTTGATTGAGCTCGAACTCCTTCAACAAGCTTGACGCATTAAATTTCCACAACATTCTTTTCTCCTTAAATTAACTAGGCTCTATGAACACTTACTTGCACCACAAGATTTACATGTAATACAACCTTCTTGATAAACTAGGGCATCTTCGGCGCCGCAAGACCAACAAGTCTTATCTCCACCAATTGACCCGTCAGGTATGTAGCTTTTCAGACATCTTGCAATAACTTTACTAAAACTAAAAAGATCAGCTTCCTTATCTTTTTGCAATTGCTCTACAACGTACTGTATTGGAGCTCCGTGGCGCAACGCAAGGGAAAGTGTCCTCGTGTAACCTGCGTAATTAGGATTATCAAACACAGCTACTACGTCTTTGATTGCAAATTCATCATCTCCCTCACCACAGTGAAGATCATATTTTGAAAGCATTGTCTTTCGCTGTCTTCGCCTGAGCTCTCCATACTTATGTTTTCTTGGGATCTCAATGTATTCACTGAGGCCTCCAATTACTTCGTATGGCCGGCCCTCCAGTAGACCGATTAGAATAGTCCACTTTTCACCTTTGATTGTAGCGTGGTGAATTTCACAAGGAAGATTTTCTGGTCGCTTTGGTGCTGAATTATCTACAAACTCCATGGATTCCCGGTCGTCTTTCTTTTCTTCACTACTCACAAGGACACCTGATCTGGAGCCATCTCGATAAA
>MDTB01210523.1_pt1 | contig 27592 bp, 32 predicted proteins | sample 811161 | NCBI WGS metagenome assembly MDTB01 (sample SAMN05326650, study PRJNA326480) | marine metagenome | isolation source: seawater | place: Mediterranean Sea | collected 2009
ATAATTCAGAGCTTTTAATATCTAGTTTGCCTGAAAATTTCAAATATATTCCTAAAATACCGATGTTATTAGGGGTGAGCAAACAGTATTTTGAGGATAAAAATTTTAATATTACTAAGTGTCAAGCTTTGGTGACTGTGCATCCTTTGAGAGGCATAGATTGGCTCGTTGATGTTTGGATTAATTCAATTAGTGTTAAAATTCCTTGGGCAGAAATGCATATATTTTCAAATGTTTTATATAAAAAAAATTTTGATAAAAATATAAAAATCAATAATTTAAAATTAAAGCTTTTGAAGTATAAAAATAATGGAATTCATGTAAAAAAGCCTCAAGTTGAAGAAGAGTTTATAAATAATTTATCTAATTACAGAATCCATTTAAACCCAGACAATGATACAAAAACTTTTTCTTCAAGTATTTTAGAGAGCCAGGCTAGAGGCATACCAATTATTTCTAGAGAAAATGGAGATATACGTAATTATCTATATCATAACGAAACTGGATTTATTACAAATAATAAAGATATTTATTCAAAAAAAGTTATAGATTTACTGACAGATAATTCGTTATTATTAAGAATGAAACGTAATTCTAAGTTAAACAATAAAATAAAACAATGGCACGATATTGTTTTAGATCTATTAGGAAAGATAAGTGAAAATATTATTCATAGGTAATACCAGATTAGGAGATGCTATTCTTTCTTCATGTATATTAAATTTTTACAAGAAAAAAGACATGAATATTACAGTAGTCTGTAGTCCTTTATCCGAAGATATTTATAAAAACTTCCCTAATGTAAAAAGAACTATAGTTGTTGTAAAAAAAAAACGAGCAAAACACTGGTTAGATGTATATAAGTCATTAGAAAGTATTTGTTGGGATTTAGTAATAGATCTCAGAAACACAATAATATCTAGAATTATAAGAAAGAAAAAAATTCTTAGGTTAAATAAAGTTATAGCTAACAAACACAGAGTGGTAAGTCTATGTTATTTATTAAATATTAAGAAAAATATATCTCTTAATATTCCTGTTAAAAATAAAATTATTAAAAAAGTCCAGAAATTAATTGATAAAAATAATATTGAAAAGCCTATACTCGCCATTGCTCCAGTAACAAACTGGGAAAGGAAGAATTGGCCTATTGATCGCTTTGCATCATTAGCAGATGGGTTAGTAAAAGAAATTAAAACTAAAGATAAATTTAAAAGTATTATAATTTTAGGTAGTAAAAAAGAAGAACAGGAGTGTGAAAATTTAAAGAAAAAAATAAAAAATGTAAAAACAATAAATATGTCTGGCAAATATGACATAATTACAATCTATGCTTTGCTAAAACATTGTAAGTTATTTGTCGGAAATGACTCAGGTCTTATGCATTTATCTGCAGCTGCAAAAATAAATACACTGGGTTTGTTCGGTCCTAGTAAAGAAGTTAATTACAGACCTTGGGGTTTAAAATCCTACTATTTGAGAACTAATATGAAATATGAACAACTAGTAAATACAAAAGGATATAATAGATTTGAAAGTGCTTCTTTAATGACAAGCTTGTCAGTTAAAAAAGTTTTAAATAAATGCTTAGATATATTAAAATAGTCTTAACTAGATAGAGATGATCTATCTATGATGTTAATAATTTCTTTTTTTTTTTCTTTGGGTAAGATTTTCAACAAATCAATATCTAATAGTCCATTGTTTAAATATGCACCGCTTATTTTAATATTATCAGCTAGCTGAAATTTTTTTTCAAAAGCTCTAAAAGCTATGCCCTTATATAAAAAGTTTTCGTCTAATTTTTTTTTTCCAGCACTTTTTACAATTAAAATATCTTTTTCCAGTGTAATTAAAATATCATTAGCTTCAAATCCTGCTAAAGCAATTGATATTCTATAAGTATTATTTTTTAATTTTAAAATGTTATAAGGTGGGTAGCTATTTGATTGTTCAGCATTGGCAAAATCATTCAATATTCTTCCTAAATCATCAAATCCTATTGTGGCATGAAATAGAGAACTAAGGTCTAATGTCATTGTTATAATTTAAATTTTGAAATTTATACTTCCTATTCATATTAATAACTGTATTTCTTTGAGGGAAATTTAGATTTTCTAACATCTTTGGAAAAACTTTCTACAGATTTATCTATTAGATTTTCAAGATGTGCGTATTTTTTTACAAATCTAGGCGTGAAATTGTTATATAGACCTAGCAGATCATCTATAACTAAAACTTGTCCATTGCAATCTTTGCCTGCGCCTATTCCAATACTTAAAGTATCAAAATCTTGCGTAATTTTTTTACTTAAATTACTATTCATCGCTTCTAAAACATATGCAAATGCTCCTGCTTCTGATATAGCTTTAGCATCTTCTAAAATTTTATTTTCTTCAGTTTTATTTTTTCCTACTGATAGAAATTTTCCGACCAAATTAATTCTTTGAGGCATCAACCCTATATGACCCATTACTGGTATTCCTCTACTAACTATGAAATCAATAGTATCTGCTAATTCTTTTCCGCCCTCAAGTTTTACAGCAGTCGCATTCGTTTCTGAAATTATCTCAGCTGAAATATCAAAAGCTTTTATTTTATCTGCTTCATAAGTTCCAAAAGGGAGATCTACTACTACTAAGGCATTCTTGCTGTTATTAACAACGCACTTACCATGATCTATCATCATTCTTTTGGTCACTGACAATGTATTGTTATGTCCATAGATAGTCATACCTAAAGAGTCACCGACCAACAATAAATCAACGTGATTGTCTAAAATTTTAGCCATTTGTGCAGTATAACAAGTTAACATTACAATTTTAGATCTACTTTTTTTTTTATAAATATCTTTGATTGTTATTCTATTATTCAATATAAACTCCAATTTAATTATTAGTATATAAAAAAAATATATAATTTAAAACTTAAAAGCATATCTATTTACTTGAGACTGATTATCAAAGTCATTGACATCCATGTGCAAATGTAGTAGCAATGTTTCAGGGAGAGATTAATGTACATTTGTTTATGTAATAATTTAAATAGCCAAAAAGTAAATGACGCACTCAGTCAAGGAGTGTCTAATTCAAAAAATGTTTATTCTTTTTACAATTGTAAACCAAAATGTGGAAAGTGCATTGATTTGATGAACTGTATTATAGAAGAAAAGTCTAATAAGACTGAGGTTCTATGATCAATCAAATATTTTGAATTATTGGAAGAGCTCTATTTTTATCTAAATACGAAACACTATCTACATCAAATTTATTAACAAAATTTATAACCATCGGATTACCTGTTGGAATTTCTAAATGATTAATTTGCATATCTGAAATATTAAATAAATATTTACACAAAGCCCTTAATGAATTACCGTGAGCAGAAATTACTACTATATTTTTTTTTTTTATGAGATTGGCTATATTTTTATTAAAAAAGCTAATTACTCTAATATAAGTATCTTTCAAGGATTCAGTTCTAGGTATATTAATTTCAGGAAAATCTTTGTTTAATTTACTGTAATACTTTAAATATTTATTACTATTCTCAATTTCCGGAGGAGCTATATCCCATGATCTTCTGTACTTCAAAAAAAGTTCATTGCCAATTTTCTTTTTCGTTTCTAACTTATTTAAACCGGTCAAAGAACCATAATGTCTTTCATTTAATTCCCAAGATCGTATAACCTTAAGTCGTTTCTCCTTAGTTTCTTCTATTAATAAGTTAAGGGTAGTTATAGCTCTAGACAGCAATGAAGTATAACAATATTCTATTTTAATATTAGCATTATTGATTAATTGTCCTGCTTTTTTTGCTTCCTGTTCGCCTTTAATAGATAGCGGTGAGTCAACCCAACCAGTGAATCTATTTTCTGCATTCCAAACGCTTTGTCCATGTCTTATTAAAACCAATTGTGTCATACTTAGATAAAGAAGTTATTTATTTTAAACTTTACTATCTAATTTTACGTACTTCAATATAATAAAATAATTATTAACGGGAATTAATAAAGGAGATTATATGAAAGGTAACGATACTATAATAGGTCATTTAAATGAAGTTCTTAAAAATGAGTTAACTGCCATTAATCAGTATTTTCTGCACTCTAAAATGTTTAAAGACTGGGGCTATGCAAAACTTGGTGATTATGAATATAAAGAATCAATTGATGAAATGAAGCATGCTGATCAGATTATTGCAAGAATATTATTTCTTGAAGGTTTGCCAAATGTTCAGGATATGAATAAGGTGATGATAGGTGAAGAACCAGTAGAATGTTTAAAATGTGATCTAGCACTAGAGGAAAAAGCTCTCAAAGATTTAAAAAATGCAATAGTAGACAGTGAAAAACTTAAGGATTTTACATCTAGGGAATTGTTTAGATCAATATTGGACAGTGAAGAAGAACATGTTGATGTAATTGAAACACACCTGAATTTAGTAGATAAGGTAGGTAAAGAAAATTGGTTGCAAAGCCAGATCTAATAAAGTAATTATTGGTAATGAAAAAATTTACCAGTACAGAAAGCTACATTGCTACTGAAGATTTGATTGAGGCAGTAAATTCTAGTTTAACACTAGAGAAACCCTTGTTAATTAAAGGAGAGCCTGGTACAGGTAAAACTAGGCTAGCTGAAGAAATAGCAACTATATTAAATACAGATTTAATTAAGTGGAATGTTAAATCTAACACAAAGGCTAGCCAAGGTTTATACGAGTATGATGCTGTATCGAGGCTGCGTGATTCGCAATTGGGAGATAAAAAAGTAGAAAATATTAAGAACTATATTAGAAAAGGTGTTCTATGGAAAGCTTTTGAAAGTAGTAAAAGACCAGTTTTATTAATAGATGAAATAGACAAAGCTGATATAGAGTTTCCAAATGATTTACTACAAGAACTTGATACTATGGAGTTTTTTGTTTATGAGACAGGTGAAATTATATCAGCTACCCAAAGGCCAGCAGTTATAATTACCTCCAATAATGAAAAAGACCTTCCTGACGCTTTTTTAAGGAGATGCTTTTTTCACTACATCAGTTTTCCTGATTTGGAAACATTACAGGAAATAGTAAGGGTACATTTTCCAGATATAAAAAAAAGCTTAATAAATGCAACTCTTAAATCATTTATAGATATTAGAAATACAGTAGGAATAAAAAAAAAACCATCAACTTCAGAACTACTTGACTGGCTAAAATTAATTCTAGCTGATGATATTGATGCTAGTGACCTATTAAAAAAAGATAATAAAAATATATTACCTCCTTTGTACGGTGCGCTCTTAAAAAATGAAGCTGATGTAGAGCTTTTTCAAAAAATTGCTTTCATGAGTAGAAACGAAAACTAATGTTTCTTAAGCTATTTGGCTCAATAAGAAACCACGGTATACCAGCAACTCTTAGAGAATATTTAGATCTACTTGAAGGTATCCAAAAGGGTATATGTAATAGCAATAAAATAGAGGATTTTTATAATTTTTCTAAATTATGTTTAGTAAAAGATGAAAAAAATTATGATAAATTTGATGCAGCTTTTAATGTTTTTTATAAAGAAAACCTAGATGTGATAAATCAATTAGAAAAAAAAATACCCGACGATTGGGTCTTTAATGAAATTAAAAAAATTTTATCTAAAAAAGAAAAAGAAAAAGTTATAAACAATAGAGAATGGGAAGAAATTCTTAAAGAATTTGAAAAAATACTTAGTGAACAACAAAAAAGACATCAGGGTGGCAATAAGTGGATAGGTACTGGGGGAACTTCAATGTTTGGTAACTCAGGTTATAACCCAAAGGGTATAAGAGTAGGTGGAAAGTCTATGAATAGAAGTGCAGTTAAAGTATGGGAAAAAAGAACGTATCTAAATTTAGATGATCAAGTTACTGTAAATACAAGAAATGTTAAAATGGCATTAAGACGTCTTAGAAAACTCACAAGAGAAGGGAGCCAAGATCAATTTGATTTAGATAATACAATTTCTTATACAGCCAAAAATGCTGGACTTTTAGATGTACAGTATAGAGCAGAAAAGAAAAACAGTGTCAGAGTGCTTTTACTTATCGATATCGGTGGATCTATGGATGATCATGCTAAAAGTTGTGAAGAAATATTTTCTGCTGCAAAATCAGAATTTAAAAGCCTAGATTACTATTATTTTCATAATTGTATTTATGAAAATATTTGGAAAAATAATAATAGAAGATATTCGGAAAATATTGAAACTGAAAATCTAATTAGAATTTACAATAAGAATACCAAATTAATTTTTATTGGAGACGCTTTGATGTCTCCTTATGAAATTACATATCCTGGAGGAAGTATTGAACATTGGAATGAAAAACCAGGTACATACTACCTAAATAGATTAATAAATTATTTTGACAAATATGTTTGGCTTAATCCGGAGGAGAAGAGAAATTGGGAGTTTTCTCAATCAACAATGATTCTTAAGCAAATAGTAAAAAAAAATATGTTTCAAATGAATTTAAAAGGTATAGAATCAGCTATGAAAAATTTAGTTAAATAACAATGAAATATTACATATGCGTTTAAAAGATAAAGTGGTAATAGTTACTGGAGGAGCCTCAGGTTTTGGTAGAGGAATAGTAGAAAAGTTTATTGAAGAGGGAGCTAAAGTAGTAATAGCTGATGTAAATTATGAAGCGGCTAAAGACCTTCAAAGTTTACTAGGCAATAAATCATTAGCTATAAAAGTAGATGTTTCTAAACAAAGTGAAGTTGATAACATGATTCAGGAAACTATAAATAATTTTTCACAAATAAATATTCTCATTCAAAATGCTGCTATAGGCATGCAACCTCAGCCCTTATCAGAAACTTCAGAGGAGCTATTCGATAAATTATTTGATATTAATGTAAAATCAGTATTTTTAGGAGCAAAAGCAGTTATACCTCAATTCAAGAAGCAAGGTAAGGGTGGAGTGATTCTGAATACTATTTCGACAGCCGCATTAAGGCCAAGGCCAGGTTTAACTGTTTATAATGCTACCAAAGGAGCATTAATTCCATTGACTAAAGCTTTGGCATTAGAATTGGCACAATATAAAATACGTGTAAACGGATTATGTCCAGTAGCTGGAGAAACTCCTATGTTAAAAGATTTTCTTGGTCAAACAAATCCTGAAGAAAACCATAAAAAATTTATTTCTACTGTTCCACTGGGTAGGCTAGCCGAGCCGTTAGATATTGCTAATGCAGCTCTTTATTTGTGTTCTGAAGAAGCAAATTTTATTACTGGAGTAATGCTAGAAATAGATGGTGGAAGGTCTATTTAAAAAAAAGGGTTGCCGAATAGACATAAGTGCATTATTTTAATTAAATATAATAAATCAACACTCACAATTGGGAGGATATATGACTGTACTAACAGTTAACGGTATAAATCAGGTTGTAGAAGCGCCTGGCGATACTAAATTATTATGGGTAATACGTGAGCACTTAAGATTAACTGGAACAAAGTTTGGTTGCGGTTTAGGTCTTTGCGGTGCTTGTACTGTCCATATGAATGGAGAAGCAGTAAGATCTTGTCAGATAGAAATATCAGACGCTGAGGGAAATCAGATAACAACAATAGAAGGTTTAGGTGCAAATGGTCATCATCCTGTGCAAAAAGCTTGGGCAGAAATTGAAGTGCCACAGTGTGGTTATTGTCAATCTGGACAAATGATGAATGCAGCTGCGTTTTTAAATTCTAATTCTGCTCCAACAGAAGAAGAGATTATTGATGCACAGCAGGGTAACATTTGTAGATGTATAACATATAACAGAATTAAGACTGCTATTAAAAGGGCGTCTGAAATTATGCAAGGAGCGTAAATTATGACAAAGCAAATAAAAAAGTTATCAGGACTTTCTAGAAGAGAACTACTAGTTGGCTCAGCTGCTGGTGCAGGTCTTGTTATAGGTTACTCAGTATTACCTAATGTAGATAGCGCTTCAAAAGCCATTGCTGCAGGTAACTGGGATCATCAACAGTTTCTAACAATGGATGCTGACGGTAAAGCAACCGTGCACATTACTAAATGTGAAATTGGTCAACACGTTGGTACTGCATTAGCGCAGGCAGTTGCTGAAGAACTAGAAATTGATTGGAATGACGTTAATGTTGACTACCCACAGTCTCATGCTTCATGGGGTCTTCACATTACTGGTGGATCATGGTCAGTTAACTGGACATTTGATAGAAACTCAAGAGTTGGTGCTTCAGCTAGAATAGCACTTATCGAAGCAGGTTCTAAAATGATGAAAGCAATGCCAGCTAACTGTTATGCAAAGAGTAGTAGAGTGTATACTGCTGATGGAAGTAAGTCAGTTTCTTATAAGGAAATTCTAAGCACAAACACTATAGACAGAACTTTTAGTGAAGAGGAAATTAAATCTATTAAACTTAAAAGTTTTGGTGAATATAGCATAGTTGGACAATCTAAAATGCCTTTAGATTTACCAGCAAAATTAGACGGATCAGCTAAATATGGAATAGACGTATTTGTACCTAACATGATTTATGCTATACCTTTACAAAATCCTACTAGATATGGAGCTGTACCAAAGGCAGTAGACGAATCAGCTGCAAAGAAAATTGATGGATACATTGGTGCTTATGTCAATAAAGAGGGTTTTACAAGGGTAAATACAGGTTATGTTGTGGCTCTCGGAGAAACATACTGGGCAGCTGAAAAAGCAGCTAAAGCACTTAAAGTTGATTGGGATTTAGGTGAGAATAAAAATACCTCCTCTAAAACTATCAGAGACGAATCAATTAGACTTCAAAAAGATCCTAATGCAGGATTTTTATGGGTGCTAGAAGGAGACACTGATAAAGGTATGAAGAATGCAAAAAATAAGCATACAGCAATTTATGAGACAGAGATAGCTTATCACGGATGTCTTGAACCAATGAATGCTGTTGCATACGAAAAAGAAGGTATTATGCATATTCACTCAGGCCATCAGTCATTCACATTTGCTGTAGGTAATACTGCTGCTGCATTGGGAGTAGAGGCAGATAAAGTAGTTTGTCATCAATATTATGCAGGTGGTGGATTTGGAAGAAGAACAGAGCCTGACTGCCATGTGCTGACAGCTCAAGTTTGTAAGTTTGCTGGAAGACCTGTAAAACTTATTTACAGCAGAGAACAGGATATGATGTTTGATTTCCACAGAACACCAACTTATCAAGTAATTGAAGGCGGTGAGGAATTTGGAAGAATGACAGCAATGAATCATGACGTTGTAGCTGGTTGGTCAACAAAAAGAGCAGCGCCTGGTTTCATGCCTGATTCGGTAGATAAAAAAGGAAAAGTAGACCAATTTTCAACTAATGGATCTGATCACTGGTACGACATACCTAATCACAAAGTAAGATCTATTAATAATGAATTATCTGATAAGGCATTACCAGTTGGCTTTTTAAGAGCAGTTGCTCCTTCTTGGACATTCTGGGCTGTAGAGAGTTATCTAGATGAAATGGCTAAGAAATCAGGAAGAGATCCTTTAGCTTTTAGATTAGATCACTTGACTGCTGCAGGAAAAAATGCTGGAACGCCTCCAAATTCAGTTGGTGGAGCCCATAGACTAAGAAATGCACTTTTAGTAGCTGCCGGTAGGGCGGGTTATGGTGTAAAGCCACTAGCTAAGAATGAAGGAATGGGTTTGGCATGTGTATCTTCTCAAGAAAGAGGATCACCAACTTGGACTGCTTGTGTAGCAGAGGTAAAAGTTGATCCAAATTCAGGAGAAGTTGAGGTTAAGAAAATAACTGTTTCTATGGATGTTGGAACAGCTGTAAATCCAGATGGAGTCAGAAAACAAATAGAAGGTTCTGCTTTATATGGAATTTCTCTAGCTCTTTATGAAAAATTGACTATGAAAAATGGTTCTATAGAGCAAGGTAACTTTGACACATGGACACCTATGAGATTAAATCAGGTTCCGGAGATCGAAACCGTATTGATCCAAAATGGTCATTATCCAGCTGGTACGGGTGAGCCTGCAACAACAGTTGTTGCACCAGCAATAGCAAATGCTATTGATAATGCAGTGGGTGCTAGAGTCAGATCACTTCCAATTACACCGGAAAAGATCAAGAGTGCTATGAGAGAAGCTTAATCTATATATATATATTAAGACTTTTTAATAATTAAGGGTAAAGATTTCATTCTTTACCCTTTTTTTTTTGCCTAATAAAGTTATAATATTTTTTTGAATTAGTTAATTAAGAGGTATAAATGATAAATAAAATCACTGCTGGTATAATATTTTTTTTATTAACAGCTATTAGTGCTACTACATCTCATGCAGCTGCTGCTGGAGGTGAATTACTAAATCTTAAAATGATTCTGAGTGGCCCTGCAATATTTTCATTAGCTACATTTGTTATAGCTTATTTTTTTGTAATGACTGAAGAGTTTAGTCATCTAAGAAAATCTAAACCAGTAGTTATCGCTTCAGGAGTTATATGGATGGCTGTGGCAATAACTGCTACAAAAAGTGGAGTACCATATGATTCTATAAATTATACATTTAGGCATGTATTTTTAGAATTTGCTGAATTATTCATGTTTTTGTTAGTCGCTATGACGTTTATTAATACTATGACTGAAAGAAATGTTTTTGAAGTTTTGAGAGCATGGTTAGTTAATAGAGGATTTGATTTTAGAAAAATATTTATTATTACAGGCATACTTTCATTTTTTATATCTCCTATAGCTGATAATTTAACAACAGCTCTTTTAATGTGTGCAGTAGTAATGGCTGTTGCCAAAGGTAATAAAAAGTTTATTTGTTTAGCTTGTATAAATATAGTAATTGCTGCCAATGCAGGTGGTGCGTTTTCTCCTTTTGGTGACATAACTACACTAATGGTTTGGCAAAAAGGTGTTATACCTTTTTTTGGTTTTTTTAGTATATTTATTCCTTCAGCTGTTAATTATATTATACCTGCTGTAGTTATGTATTTTGCAATACCTAAGGAAAGTCCAAAACAAAGTGATGATAAAGTTAAATTAAAAGAAGGGGCTTTAATTTCTATACTTCTATTTCTTGGTACAATTACCTTAACGGTAATAAGTCATCAAAAGTTTCATATGCCAACAACTTTTGGGATGATATCTGGTTTAGGTGTTTTAAGTTTATTCGGATTTTATTTAAAAAAGAAAACCAAACCTAATGAGATAAAATTTGATATATTTACTCAAGTAGGTAAAGCTGAATGGGATACATTATTTTTTTTCTATGGTGTATTAATGTGTGTAGGAGGTCTATCAGCTTTTGGTTACTTAGCATATACTGCAGAAGTAACATATATTGACCTAGGTCCTACTTTTGCAAATGTTTTAGTAGGTATACTTTCAGCTATAGTTGATAATATTCCCGTAATGTATGCAGTTTTGACAATGTTTCCTGCAATGGATGAAGGACAGTGGTTATTAGCAACTTTAACAGCAGGAGTTGGCGGAAGTATGTTATCAATTGGTTCCGCAGCAGGCGTGGCATTAATGGGGCAGTCAAAAGGTAATTATACTTTTTTTGGACACCTTAAGTGGACACCAGTTATTGCTTTAGGATATGCTGCATCAATTTATGTCCATATATTATATAACGCTGACAAGTTTGATAATATACCTATTGCGATGTAATAAAATATGTAGTAAATATAAGGAATTCGGGGCGTAGCGCAGCCTGGTAGCGCATCTGCTTTGGGAGCAGAGGGTCGAGTGTTCGAATCACTCCGCCCCGACCAAGAGTATAAAGATGAAATACATTATATATAAAAAAAAAAAGGTTCCTACCCAATCAGGAGAAAAAAAAACAGAGTATTGGGTTTTAGAGTTGGTTATAGCTAAAGATGTTCAAGTAGATATACTAACTGGTTGGAAAGATACTCAAAGTAACTTAAGTTTCAAATTAAAATTTGATAATGAAAAAGAAGCTATAGACTACGCAATAAAAAATAGATTTGATTTTGAAGTTATAAGAAACCTTAAAGGTAGTGTTCAAGAGAAACGTTACGCTGATAATTTTAAATATAAAAGAATTAGAACTGATATTTAAATAGAGAATATTTTGAACCAAATCATTATAAAAGGTATTAAAGATTTAATTGAAGATGCAAATAAAACCGTTAAGACGATAAGTGTAAAGGAAACTAAATTACTATTAAATAATATACATTATGTATTTGTAGATATAAGAGATTATAGAGAAGTTTTAAAAGAAGGAAAAATCCCTAATGCTTTTTCATGTCCCAGAGGTATGTTAGAATTTTGGATAGACCCAAGTAGCCCCTACCATAAGAAAATATTTAACCAAAAAAAAACTTATATTTTTTATTGTGCTAGTGCTTGGCGATCTGCTTTGGCAGTAAAGACTGCTATGGAAATGGGTCTTAATCCTGTTTATCATATCAAAGGCGGATTTACAGAGTGGGTAAAACAAAATGGAAAAGTTGATAGAGGTAGTAGATAATTTTTAAAATACATAAATAGCTAAAATAATATTTTAAGATATTAGTATATAAGTTTAATATAATAGACAGTAAGTAATTATTAGAGCATGTAGTTTTTTGTTGAGAAAATATATATTTTGATTATTATTAAGGCAAGTTTATGAAGTTTATAGACAAGTGATTGCAAAGTTTACTTATTTCAGCAAATATTTGAGGCTATATATATTCATAAAAATAACATACTTTATATTTTAATTATGATAAAAAGTTTGTAATTTAAGTCCTCGTAGCTCAGCTGGATAGAGCATCTGCCTTCTAAGCAGAGGGTCGCAAGTTCGAATCTTGCCGAGGACGCCAGCTATAAAGTAAAAGTCATAGTATATTATTTTTTTTGAATTGAAATTTAATTTAAAGGAAGCAGCTTGAAGTCTTATTTGAAAAATGAAATTTATAAAAATGGTTTTGCAGTAGCAAGAGATGTTTTTAATGATGATGAATTAAAATCTTTGTTAAAAATAATTACAAATAAGCCATATAATAAAATTATACAAGAACACCAAAGTGGGCTAGGGTTTTATGTTAAAAATAAAAATTTTACTACATTAAAGGATTTATATATAAAACAGCCGGAAAGTATAGTAAAAAAAACTCAAAATATATTTGAAAAAACTAAATTTTTTAAGGATAACTGTTCAGGTTTTTCGAATAATGATTGGAATGCACTTAGAATAAGCTTTCCTAAAGAAAAATTTAAGAATGTTAGTTGGCATCAAGATATACAAACACCACTTGAAAAGAAAATGAATATATTAAAACTACAATTTTTTACATTTTGGATCCCGTTTTCTTCAGTAAATGAGAATAATTCTATAGAAATAGTAAAGATGTCTGATACTAGTAGAGTTTATTCTAATCATTATAAATATGATATAGACCTTCCAGCGAAATATAAATCTAATGCGAGAATCAAAATAGAAGCATCATTAGGAGATATTATTATTTTAGATAGTTTTACGTTTCACAGGTCTATATATAATTCAACAAACCTTATACGAATATCAGTTGATTTAAGGTATACTAATAAAGTAAAGGTAAAATATAGTAGGTCTTTAAAATTAATTTACAGAATGTTAAAAAATGATGCTAAAACATATTTAAAAAATATTATAGTCAAGTAAACTAAGAAAATATTAACTATTAACAAATAACTTATTAAAAAAAAAGAAATTTAAATATTTAAGAAAAAGTATTATATAATTTATTAACATAAATTTAGATTTAGATATATTAAAAATGTAAAATCACAATTATAAATTTAGATAGTAGTGCTTTTTTAAATACTATACTTTAATATTAATATTATTTTTTTCTATATAATTGAGAGCAGTTTTTAGGAGTTTCTTTAATTCTTTTCTTTTAGGAGGCAATTCAGGTTCTCCATAATATTGAGGGCCAGCTATTTTATGCATAGCTAAACAAGTGCTATAACGTAGCACATCATACTTTTTATTTAGAATTTTTTTCTTTAATTTGAAATAAACATCAATAATACTTTTAGTTTCTTTATCTTCATATAGCTTTCTATCTAATTGATTAATTTCATCGTTTGGCTGCAATAATTGACCCAACCCATTTATGTTTATATTTGCATCCATTTTTTTAAATACGAGCACTGCACTGTGATGAGCCTTATTATGGTTTACATCAGATAAAGGGTCAGAATGACTAGAGGAGTATAATTCAAAACCTAATTCCATCATGAATTTTATGTACTGTCTTGGGTTATATAAATTGATATAAGGAGAAAAAAAATCATCCATGATTTGACTTGTGTTTGAATTTGAAAAATTTCCATTAGCATAATTAATAGAGGAAGAAATAAAAAATTTATCGATATCTTCAGTGCTTATTAACCCTCTAATCATTTCATTAACAAACCACTTGAAAGTACCTGATCGATAAAAATAAATCCAAATTAGCCCATTCTTTTTTACCGCATTAGCACAATTTATTATACCCTTAGCCGTATTTGAGAAATGGTGAACAATACCAGACAAATATACAAAGTCATACTTATTTTTAGGCAATGGTTTTTTACATAAGTCTAAATTAGATGTAGAAATATTAAGATTATTATATTTTTTTTTATTTAATAGCTTCTTAAATCTATCAACATGTTCTTTACTAATATCATAATGGTCTATTGCCTTTACACCAAGCAAGCCCATAGCTAATGCTTGTCTGCCCGTCCCAACATCCATTATTTTGAATGAAGAGTATTTATCTACTATGCCCGCAATTTGGAAGTCATTTTTTACAATATCTACTATACTCTTTAACGAGGATTCACTAAGTAAATTATCATACATATTCCCAAAAGAGTATTTGCCATACAATTCTCCAGTAAGATTTGTTTCTCTGTTTCTTCCTTTTAATAAAGACATATTTTAGGACTTTTTCATGATTAAATATATAAATATATATAATTAAAAAAAATTCTTCAACAGATTTAAATTTATTATAAAAACTTAAAGTAGTGATAGAAAACTTATAATATACATTTGATAACCTTTTGATTTCTATATTTTTTAGTGTAATATAATGTATATTTACGCATATATAAAAATGTTGAAAAAAGTGCGAAACATTAATAAAAATAAAAAGAAAACTATTTCTTTTGTGATATATAAATTTATGTCTATTTTTCTTCTAAAAAAGGACAGATCTTTTGAAAGAGTTGTTTTATCTAGAAATTAAATTAACTATATGATATTTTTTATTATGAAAAAAATACTACTTTCTATTTCTATTACAGCATTTTTGATACTAGGAGCTTGTAGTAAAAATGGAGTTCCACTTTTAAGTACTGGAGTTTCAGGAACTGAAGGGTTACCTGCTGAACAACTTAGTTTTGCTAAATTTAAAGATATACCAATACCTGATGGCTCAGTTATGGATATGACAAACACAGTTATATTTGGTAGTGATGATGAATGGTTTGGAAGGCTTTCTTTGATACCTAATCTAAGTCATGCAGAGACTTTTGATTTTTTTAGATATGAGATGCCTAACCTAAATTGGAAAGAAATAACAAATGTAAGATCTACAAGCAGTGTTCTTTCTTATGAAAAAGAAAATAGAGTAGTAACAATTCAAATTACAAATTCTTATGGCAAGACTTTATGTTCTGTAAATATGTCTCCAAAAAAACAATAGGTGAAAAATGAGTAAAGAAGATAATAAAAACTATGGAAGTGTTGCTATTGTATCTATTGCTACCTTAGTTATTTCAGCTTTATCAATATATTTGTTAATCAATATCTTTAATTAACGTTTTATTTTTTCTATTATCACTCCGCCAGGGGTTTGTTCAGTGGGAGTTATCTCAATCATTGAAATGTTTACATGCGGAGGTGCTTTAATAGCATAAAGAATACTTTGAGCTATATCAGAAGGGCTAAGCAAGGTTAATCCTGTCATCATTTTTTTGCTTTCTTGAGGGGTATCAAAGGCAACATTAAAAAATTCAGTAGCAACTCTTCCAGGGTTGATTTCTGTACATCTAATACCAGTGCCGGATAATTCAATTCTTAAATTTTGATTAATGAGGTGTACTGCTCCTTTTGATCCACCATAAACTGAACTAGATAATGGATACAATCCTGCAATAGAACCTATATTAATTATATGTCCCATTTTTTTTTTAACCATACTAGGAGTAATACACCTAAGTAATTGTAAAAATGCATTTACATTAGTATCAATTGTTGTATCAATATCTTTAGCTTTTGTGGAAAAAATTTTTGTAAATCCTCTTCCTAAACCAGCATTATTTATAAATATATCCACTTTTAACTTTTTAAGTTTTTCTAAAGATTTTGTATCTCTTATATCCATAATAATAGGCTTGCAACCAGTTTCTTTTACAATTTTATCAATTTTAGTTTTTCTTCTAGCTAATGCGTAGACTGTAATATTGTTTTTAGATAGTAGTCTTACAGTGGCTTCCCCTATACCACTTGATGCTCCTGTAACTAATGCTGTTTTATAATTATTCTTTAACATATAACTCCTATTTTTTTATGAATATTTTATACAAGTTTTCTTTTTCTTTTTCTGCTTCTTTAAATACTTTATGTTCTATATTTCTAAAAGCTTTTATAAATTTTATACCCTCCTGAGATATTTTAGTACCTCTTATTCCCTTTCCACCAGTATTTGTAGTAATAATTTTATTTAAAGAGGCATTATTTATTTCTTTAACTAGCTTCCAAGCTTTTCTGTAAGACATGCCCATAGACTTTGCAGCTGAAGATATAGATCCATTCAATACTATGGATTCTAACAATGCAATTTTTCCTGGACCAATATTCAAGTTATTACCAACTTGTAATTTAATTTTTATATATGTAGATGTATTTTTATTCATTAAAGTATACTCTGTCTCCAATTTCTATATTTAGCTTATTTATTAAACCAGCATTTATCTCTAACGCATATTTAGATTTTATTTTAGATGTAATTACAGAATGTGAGAGTTCTTTCATATTATGTTTGAGTTCTACTATTTCTTTATCTTTAGATATAAAAATAATATCTAGAGGTATAAGTGTATTTTTCATCCACATTTTAATATTTTCCTCTGATGGAAAAATAAATAACATACCTTTATTTTTAGATAGTTCTGTTCTGTACATTAAACCCTTACTTCTTTCATCTTTAGTTTTTGAGACTTCAATAAAAAAGTTAATAATTCCATTTTCTTTTTTTATCAATAGTTTTTTTTGTTCTGCAGAAAAAACAAAAAATATCATAAAGAATAGATTAAAAATTATATATAATGTTTTGTGATGCAACATATCAATAATTGTTTTATATTAATATTATGACATTGACTAATAAAATATTAATTTCTTTGCTTTTAGGAATATTTTTAGGTAGCTTTATAAATTTTTTTATACCAGACACTATTAAGCTTTTTATTAGCTCAGTAGATGTTTTAGGAAGCTTATTTATTTCTTCTTTAAAAATGCTGATAGTACCAGTAGTTTTTTTTTCAATAGTAAGTGGAGTTACTAATTTAGAAGATACGGCGTCTTTAGGAAGGATAGGAGGAAAATCCATCTTTTTGTATTTATTTTCTACTTTTATTGCTATTACTTTAGCTTTATTGTTTGCTAATCTCATAGACCCAGGAAGCAATGCAAACTTCTCAATCGAAAATAATATTGAAATAAAAAGTCCTCCTCCCATTTCTAACGTCATAGAAAGTTTAATTCCAAAAAATCCTCTAAAGGCTTTATCTGAAGGGAATATGCTTCAAATTATAATATTTGCTATACTTGTAGGAATTACTATTACTAAATTGGATAAAACACGAAAAAGTAAATTAAAAGATGCTTTTATTTCTTTTAATGATTTATTCTTAAAAATGATAGATGTTATTATGTTTTTTGCTCCTTACGGTGTATTTTTTTTAATTTTGAAAACTTTCATGTCTCAAGGGTTTGGTGCTATTACAGAGCTAGCTTCATATTTTTTTACAGTATTAATAGTATTATTTATACATTTTTTTATTACTTATTCTGCTCTATTGTTAATATTTACAAAAGTTAAGATAAAATATTTTTATGGTAAAATGAAGAAAACTATATTATTTGCTTTTTCTACAGCAAGTAGCGCTGCAACTATACCTGTAACATTAAAAACAGTTGAAGAAGATTTAGGAGTTAATAAATCTGTAGCTTCTTTTTCTGTGCCACTAGGTGCTACAATTAATATGGATGGTACAGCTATTATGCAAGGTGTAGCCACTGTATTTATAGCTAATGCTTATGGTGTTGATTTAAATATTTCTGACTTTATTTCGGTTATCATGGTGGCAACCTTGGCATCTGTAGGAACAGCTGGAGTGCCAGGAGTTGGCTTGATTATGTTGGCAATGGTATTAAATCAGGTAGGACTCCCATCAGAGGGTATTGCATTAATAATTGGCATAGATAGATTGCTGGATATGACTAGGACTGCAGTTAATGTAACTGGAGATGCTGCCATATCATGCGTTGTAGCAAGTACAGAAAAAAATAAATTAAAAAATACTAACTAATTTTTTTTTTTAAATACCATTCTGTCCAAGATCCATCATATAAGGTCCAGTTTTGATTACCTATGTATTGCAATGAAAAAGCTATATTACATGCTGCTATTCCTGATCCGCAACTGCATACTATTAAATCATTCTTATTAATTGGGTTTTTTAAGATTTCCCTAATTTTTTTTTTACTTTTTAAGAAACCATTGGTGTCAAATAAAGTTTGGGGATAATTAACGCTATTAGGAATAGTTCCTTTTCCAATATTATTTCTAGGTTCATCTTCAATTTTTAAAAACCTTAATATTGGTCTAGCATCTAGTATTGTTAACTGCAAATTATTATTATTTAAAATAGAAGTTAGATTAGAATAACTTATTACTAAATTCTTTTTCATGTTTTTACATTTATAATTAGACTTAATAAATTTATTATTATGATTTGTTAAAACACCTCCCGAAATTTTCCATGCCTTAAGCCCTCCATCTAAAACATATACTTTTTTATGACCGAAAAGATAGAATGTCCACCATACTCTAGGAGAACTTAGAACTCCTGTATTACAATATATAATTAAAGTATCATAATTATTTATACCTAATTTGCTTACTTCTATTTCAAACTTTCTTTTAGAAGGAAGCATGTGCGGAAGGCTATTGTTATCATCACATATTTTATCAATATTAAAAAAAACAGCATTTTTAATATGATTATTTCTAAACTCTCTATAAGCATCTCTTTTAGAATTAGGTAAATACCATGAGGCATCAATAATTTTTACATTCTTATTATTTAATTTTTTTTTAAGCCAAGTACTTTTTATTAACATTTTAATTCATATTCAGTGTATTAATATCAAAACCTTTTTCTACTAAAAAGCGTTTATTAAAAATCTTACTAGTATATCTTTCGGCGCTGTCACATAAAATTGTAACTATAGTTTTATTAGGACCTACTTTTTTAGCTAATTTAATTGCTCCGCCTATATTTATGCCTGATGTAGGGCCTAAAAAGAGACCTTCTGTTTTAATGAGATCATAAATAATTTTTAAAGCTATTTTATCGTGAACTTTAAAGGCTCCATCAAATTTGATACCTGCTAGATTTTTAGTAATTCTACTTTGACCTATCCCTTCTGTTATAGAGCTGTGACTTGATTTAGGTATACCTTTTTTAATCCAAGAGTACATTCCTGATCCATATGGATCTGCGCAAAAAACCTTAATATTTTTATTTTTTTCTTTTAATCCTATATAGTTTCCGGCTAGAGTTCCTCCAGTTCCTACTGAACAAATAAAAGCATCAATTTTACCATCTGTTTGCTTCCATATTTCTTGAGAAGTAGTTTTAATATGTGCTTCTCTATTAGCAATGTTATCAAATTGATTTGTCCAAATAGCATTTTCATTTATAGCAATTTGTTTTGCTAATTGTATATAATTTCTTGGGTCTGTAAAAGGAAGCTGTTTGGTTAGAATTACTTCTGCTCCTAAATATTTAAGTAATTTTATTTTTTCTTCACTTTGGTTATCTGGCATTACTATTTTTGTTTTATAGCCCAATGCATTGCCAATTACAGTTAAGCCTATTCCAGTATTACCACCAGTCCCCTCTACTATTAGCTTTTTATCACTTTTTGATTCCATAATCATATTTAAAGCAGCTCTATCCTTTATTGACTGTCCAGGATTGAGAAACTCCGCTTTACCTAATATATTGCAACCCGTCATTTCAGACGCTTTTTTTAACCTTATAAGTGGAGTATTACCTACTAAGTTGACTATGTTATCAACTTTTTCCATTAGATCTAATTTTTTTAGGATTTTTAAAAATACTTTTCTGAGGATTGTACCCCCTTATAGCTAATGACATGAATAAAATAGTACAAAGGAAAACTACTATTAAACCTTCATAATATATTTTACCTAAACTAGCTGCACGTATCATTTCTACCCCATAAGTAAATGGATTATATTTTGCTATGTAGTAAATGTACAAAGCTCCATTATCTAGTAGTCTCCAAAGTGGATATAGAGCAGAGGATATAAAAAACATTGGGAATATAACAAAGTTCATAGTCCCAGCAAAGTTTTCAAGCTGTTTAATGTAAACGGAAAGTAAGAGTCCTAAGGCTCCTAACATTAATGAGAATAAAAGAATAAATGGAAATGCAAAAATCCATCCAGAAATATTAGTTATAAATGGAGTGCTGATATAAACGACAGGCAAACAAATTATCAGAAAGCAATAAGCTTGTATTATTGACAATATAGTACCAGCAAACAATTTTGATACTAATAAGTACCATCTAGGAAGAGGTGTTGTTAGCAAAATTTTCATAACTCCCATTTCTCTATCATATACCATTGATAGAGAAGATTGCATGCCACTAAAGAGTAATACCATCCCCAATAAACCAGGAGTAATATATTCAAAATAATTAATATTTTGAGTAGGATAAAAGTTTAATATACCTGGGTCAATACCTCTTGCAGAGCCTACTCCAGCAGCAAAAACGAATAGCCATAAAGCAGGTCTTACTATAGCAGAAAACAACCTTCCTTTCTGTTTGGAAAATTTTTTTATTTCTCTTATAGATAAACCCAATAAAGCAGATGCAAAATGATTAAAATACATTTATTCCTCTTTTCCACATTGAGTTTCATTTAAAGTTAATCCAATCGTATCTAAATTATTATCACTATTTTGAAATTCATGTAATGGAGCTTTTGCAGTTACCCAATTATTAGAGGATGTCAAAAGAATAGTTTGTCTTAATTGATTAGTTCCATTTCTATAGTTAAGACTGATTCCTTTAGAACCATCTATTTGTATTTTGTTACTATTGATGAAGGTTAAAATATTATTATTAGAAATATCCTGTATTCTTAAAACGCTCTCCACAATTGTTTTTATAGAAATCCATGCGGCCCAATCCTTGCCCTCCATTCGCCTATTATTCATTCTTTCAAACCTACCATTGAGTTGTGGAGCTCCATGTCTTAAATAAGACCAGTGCCAAGCTCTAGGCACTAACCCTGATGAACCGGAAACTAAGGCCGGACGTATTGTTGCATTTTGCACACTTAAAGCAAATTCGCCATCTGTATCAGAAACAAATACATTGTTATATCTTTTTTCTTTTGTTAAGTAAGAAAGGTTGTTTTTATCTCTTACTCTAGGATCATTATTATTTACAAAAAAATTTTCCTTAATTATTCTTAGACCAAATTTTTCAGCAGACTCTTTAAATGATGTGCTCATTTTTAAATCTGACGGTAATGGTCCAGTCAGCATTAGAGTTTTATTGAGCTTTTTTTTAATTAAATATTGAGAAAGTGAATCTGTTAACATCTTGTAGCTAGGGTATGAACTCAAATAGTTTTTCAGGCACACTTTTTTTCTGAGGTCATTGTTTGGATCTGAAATATTAAAAAATATAATTTTTGATTTTTTATTAAGAATTTTTATCAATTTTTCTACATTGGTCACTCGTAAATCTAATAATACGGCATCATAACTATTTACACTTTCACTTTCTATAAATTTAAATGCTTGATTAATATCTTTCACTCTTTTGTGCTTCAATATAAAATCAGTTTTAGTTAATCTTCTTAATTTCTTAGAATCTTGAATAGCTAGCTTTGCACCAGCTAATGCTCTTTTTTCCTTTTTAAGATTAGACCTGATATCTACAGGATGAATTCCCCACTTGCTATAACTTAGGTCATTTGTAATATCTAAAAAAATTATTTTATAACTTTTAAGATCATCTGACTTTAATAGGCTAGAATATAAAATAATTAATATGTATAAAAAAATATTTTTCATATTATTTAATTACTCTAACAGTATGTGGTGTCTTGCCTACAGGGATTGAAGAAATTGTAATATTTTTTTGTAAGTCAATAATAGATATGTCATCACTATTGCCGTTAGTAACTATTAATTGTTTTTCATTTTTAGTAAGAGCTGCTCCCCATACTCTAGATCCTGCTAAAATATAATTTTCAATTTTATAATTTAAAGAGTTTATTACTGCAACATAATTTGCACTGCCTAAAGTTACATAAACTTTATTATTTTTTTCTGAATATGCAAAGTCAACTGGTGTAATATTCTGGTCTCTTATACCTTTAATTGTGAATTTAATATTTCTTAAAATATCAAATGTCTTGGTGCTTATTATTGTTACACTCCCATTTAATTCATTGCTAACCCAATACTCTTCACCATTCTTCGTTAGAATACCTCTTCTAGGTCTATTGCCTACTAAAATCTCGTTGATTATTTTTTTTTGTTTTACATCTATTACTATTACAGAATTAGTGCCTTCTGATGTAACAAAAATATATTTTCCATCCAAAGAAAAATTTACACCTTCAGGTTCAACACCTACATTTTCAATAATCGCAATCTTTTTCCTGTTTTTAATATCAATTATTGTTAATTCATTATCATCTTCATTAGATACTGCTAAAATATGCCCATCAGGAGAAATATCGAAAATTTCAGGGTCATCTCCACTTTCTATATAATTCACAATTTCCAAATTACTAATATCTATTTCAACTATATGGTTCTCTTCACTTACTACTACATAAATTTTCGACTTGTCATTACTAATCTTAATGTCACGAGGTCTTCCTCCAGTCTTTATCGTCTTAATAATTTTTTTATCAGCACTATTCAAAACTGTTACAGTATCACTATTTTCGTTACTTACAAAAATATACTTAGCGTTTACTTTATTTGACATCAATATAGAAACAAAAGTCGCAAAGATTAAAAATTTTACTTTAAATATATTCATTTTTTTGCCTCCGTTAATTTAAAATATACTTCTGATAGAGAACGAGAAGAAGTTTTTTTCATTATCTCCTTAGGTTTTCCAGATATAAGAACTTTTCCATGTTCTAATATTACAATTTTATCTGCTTTATCTGCTTCATCTACTAAGTGTGTTGCCCATAAGACAGATAATTTTTTATTTTTTTTAAGTTCTAATATTTTGACTAATAAATCTTTTCTGCTATTTGGGTCTAAGCCAACTGTGGGTTCATCCATAATTAATAATTTAGGATTATGTATTAGTGCTCTAATTAGTTCCACCTTTCTCCTTTCTCCTCCAGATAAAGTTTTTACTTTATTTTCAGCTTTTTTAATTAGGTTATTAGCTAAAAGTTCTTCTAATATATCACTTTTTATTTTTTTAATTTTTATTCCATGCAATCTGGCATGGAAAAATAAATTTTCTAAAATAGTTAGCTCCATATCTATAGTAGAACTTTGAAATACAATTCCAAGGTTTTTTAATGCCTTTACAGAGTTTTCTCTAATACTATAACTATCTATAAAGCAATCACCATGATCTGGTATTAACATACCAGATAAGATAGAAAACAATGTAGATTTGCCTGCGCCATTTGGGCCTAAAAGAACTACTAGTTCACCTGGGCAAAACTTTATATTTATGTTTTTTAAAGCTACAAAATTATTATAAGATTTATTTAACTTTATTACTTCTAATATATTCTTATTTCTATTCATAAATCAAATTTCGCCTTTCAAAATAGAACTATTGCTTTTCAAAATACTTTTTTTTATTTTTTGAATACTCTCACTATTACTATTTCGTGGTCTAGTATTATTTATATTAACTTCTTTTAAAACCCTAGCAGGAGATTTTGATAAAAATATAATCTTATCTGCTAAATAGATAGCTTCACTAATATTATGAGTTACAAATATAACTGTTGTAGGTTGTTTACTCCACAAATCTAAAAGCATATTTCTTAATAGATTAGCTGCTGGTTCATCTAACGAAACAAAAGGCTCATCTAAAATTAATAATTCTGGTTCAACTGCAAAAGAACGAGCTAAGGCAACTCTTCGCTGCATTCCTCCAGACAATTTATTAGGAAAATAATCTAAAAATTTTTCTAAGCCCATTAAAGAAAGAAATTCTTTTGATTTTGATTCTTTTATTTGTGCTTTACTTAATACTACTTCAACATTTTGTAAAACATTTAACCAAGGAAGTAATCTTGGAGTTTGGAACATATAACTAACTCTAAGTTGTTCAACTTTTTTATTTCTATTAAACTTTATAGCTCCATCAAAACTTTTATCTAAACCTGATATCAAATTTAAAAGTGTAGATTTTCCACAACCAGAAGGTCCAATTATAGAACAAAATTGTCCTTTTAATACTTTTAGCTTAAGTTTTTTTATAGCAATATGAGATGATTCTCTATTTAAAGTGTTAAAAAATTCTTTTTTCTTTATATCAACGGAAATTTGCGTCACTATTTAGATCTCCATTTATTTACGACATTATCAAGGGGTACAAATAAAAAATTTTCTATAGAAATCATAACAACAACGAAAGCAAAGGTATATGCTAGAATTGATGTAATATCAAAAAACTGAAAAAATTCGTGAAGTTTAAACCCTATACCATTACTTCGTCCTAAAAGTTCAACTACTAAAACTATTTTCCATATTAATGAAATACCTCCTCGAGCAGAAGCTATTAAGTACGGATATAATTGAGGTAAATAAAATAAAGTAAATTTTTTTAATCTATTTATTTTAAATATATCAGCAACTTCTAATAGTTGTCTGTCGACAGCTTTAGCACCTTCTCTTATTGTTACTACTACATTTGGAATTTTATTTAAACTTACAGCAATAATTGCTGCTAATTCTGTAAGTCCAAACCAGACATAAGACAATATTATTAATACTAATGCAGGTATATTTAAAAATATGATATTCCAATTATCCAGTAAACTATCAATTTTCTTATTATTTCCCATCAATATACCTAGCGTAACACCTATAAGCATTGCAACTAAGAATGAAATTAGAACTCTACGTAATGTAATTATAAGATGATACAGGAGTGTTCCGTCAGAAATATCTATTTTAAGTTTTAAAAAAACTAATAAGGGAGAGGGTAGTGTTTCTGATTTTAAGAAAAATGAGATTATTCCCCATGCAGAAAAAAGTAATAATAAGGATGTTGTTTTAAATAAAAAAGAGTTAGAGCTTTTAAAAATCATTTTATTTTTTCCAGTAGGTTCCTGGAGATAGTTCTTTTGATTCGCCTATTAGTGCTTTACCACCTATATCTCCTAAAATTTTGTAGGCATTTTTAATATTTTTTTTCATTAACTCATGGTTTTCACTTGGAATACCTTTTCTAAAACTATCTTTAATTTTTTCTAACATTACTTTATCATTCGCTCCTGTCATTTCAGAAATTCTAACCCACTCTTGATCAGATTCTCTTAAGATTTTTCGAGCTTCATTAGAAGTTTTAATAAATTTCATTAAAGATTCTTTATTTTTATTAAGAAAACTCTCTCTAAATACATACCCTATCAATGGTAATTCGCCCTCAATACCTATATAAGGTAAAACCTGATGTAAGTTAATAAAACTTTGATAGCCTTGAGCCTCTAATCTTGCTGAGTAGTTCCAATAATTAAAGGCAGCGTCTAATTGATTATTTCTTAATAAGCCATTTATTAATGGTGGTGCTGCAAAAGATGTATCAAAAAATGTTAGAGGATCTTTATTATATTTTTTTATTCCATAAGCTCTAAAAAAAAGCCATGACTTATCCAACGACCCACCTGCCACACCCACTTTTTTATTTTTAAGGTCAAAAAAACCTTTAATATTTTGTTTGCTTACAGTCATCAATGCTCCAGAGGAATTAGAATAAGGTATAAATGTTACTAAGTTTCCTCTGTTTCTTTGTTTGCTTACCCAAATCCAATCAGTAACAAATATATCTACAGATTTTGATAAAAATGCTAACGTAGTAGCATCTTTATTTGTCATTTCAATTTTTTTTATATTAATTTTATTCTTTTTATCTAATTGGTGATGCTTTATAACATCGTATTCCCAATTAACAGATCCGAATTTTAGTACTGCTAGTTTAATGGCAGAAGCATTTAATAATAAACAACTGCTATATATCATAATAAAAAGTATAAATAATTTCGAATAATTTTTTTTCATATGTTTAATTTTTTTTGTTATTTTACAATAATAAATAATTGGATTAAATAGTTAACTAACTTTACTTTAAAAAATTATAAATAATACTTATGATTTCAGTAATTTAAGGAAATAGCTATTAATATTTTTTTGGTTTTTTATTAGTTTTATTAGATATTTATTTACTTCTTTATCAAAATTTTCTTCATCAATACAAGCGCTAATAACATTTTGTTGTAAGGCTTCAGTTGCTGAAAAAGTTCTTGAACTTAATAGAATGTCTTTTAAGAAAGATTCATTTATTTTTCTTTTAAGATACATAACCTGATTCCTTGGTATCTTTATATTGAGTCTTGCTGCCGGAATACAAAATAAAGTTTTACTACTTGATAACAAAAAATCTGAATGAAGAGCTAAAATTAAGCCGGCCCCAAAGCAATATGATCTTATTAAACATATACTGGGTATTTTAAGGTTTGAAATTAATTTTGTTAAAACGCTTAGTTTTTTATGATAATAATCAATATTATTTTTCTTAATTAATTTTTCTATATCATCTAGGTCAGCACCAGCACTAAAAGGACTTTTATTAACACCAGTAATAACTAAACATTGAAATTTATTTACATAGTTAGTATCAGAAAGTTTTTTTATCATATAATCTAACATTTTTAAGCTAATTGCATTGTTTTTTTCAATATTACATAACTCTATTTGCAGAACTTTTTTGTTATTTTTAGATTTAAATTTGACCATTATCGACATAATTGATTAAATGACAAAAAAAAAATGCTGTCTACCTAATTTTTAATTGACACTGTCTATCCTTAGGTGTAAAAGTTTAGGTTCCGTTGAAAAACGGTATGCTGTTTGAAAATTGAATAATAAAAAGGGATTTATAGGCGACGGTTAAATATAGCGACCGACGCATATGAATCTTTAAGCTAATAAGCTTTGTTAGTGATATGTGTCGGGTCAGCGATAAATTTTTTTAAGATCAAACTTAAGAGTTTGAT
>MDTB01170882.1_pt1 | contig 27590 bp, 10 predicted proteins | sample 811161 | NCBI WGS metagenome assembly MDTB01 (sample SAMN05326650, study PRJNA326480) | marine metagenome | isolation source: seawater | place: Mediterranean Sea | collected 2009
GTGATTCCCCATCATGACATAGACTTTCTCAAACGCCTGTCCAAGCCTTTCCATGTTAGACACGGTGTAGTTCATTGTGGATACATTGGTTGACGATCTGTGGTGATGCCAGTCGCCTAGGAATATACAAGTCTCGCAACCTTCTGCCTTGGCCTGTTCTATGAACCAATAGATGAATGCTTCACAGTCATCGTTGTGTACACGACTGTTGCCTTTCATTCCAAAGTGTATGTCTGTAAAACAAGCGACTTTTTTAAAAAATGCCATTAAAATCTTTTCTTGATTACCGGTTTGTGATTCTTCATGTCCACTGTTTTGTAGCGTACTTCGTCAAAGTCCTTAGAATCAATTTTTCCTTTTTTCTTCAATGCTTTGTTTAATTTTGCTATGCCAGTTTTATTTACAGTCTTCACTTCACCGTGGACATTTTTCATCCTCTCTTTGAAAGAGACTGTCTCTGACTGATTTTGACTCTGTCTGGTAAAGGATGGCATCATGTTGTTTTCTTCCAACAGGTCATCTCTTATGTTTTGATTTTTCTTTTCAATGTTTAATATTCTTGTGAATGAGTTTGTTATTGCCGCTGTATAATATGCAAATGGATTCTCTGACTTTGACTCATCGAACTGCAAACCAATCTGTGACAGTTGCATCAATGCCTGTGATTGCATCTCATCGTTGTATGTGTAGCCTCTCCAGTTTGATCTTGTCCCATAACGTTCACACAGTTTCATGAACATCATTGCTAGACTGTTTGTAATTTTTCCATGATCACAACTGAAGTTTCCGTTTTCCATTCCACCTACCCAATGGCTCTTGCCAATGCATTTCAGGTTATTGTTTTCGTCGAACCGATAATGTTGGAACGGAGGGAAATTTACCTTGGTGTGATGATCCGATGTCTGCTTGGGATTTTTCTTCCTACCTGGTTCTAGTGGTATGTGGTCAAACATATTGACTCTGAACACTAGATCCGTTTTTTCAATTTTTCTTGTGCTGACGGTGTAGTCAGCAAGTTTGATCTTTTTCAATCCCGAATCTTTCGCGGCCTCCCATGCTTCCTGTGTCATCTTCTTGGCCTTGTTCTTCCTCGCCTGTGCGATGGCACTTGGGTTTATCTTCTTGATACTGGGCACAATTACGTCATATGTGGCATCCTCGGGATTCACGTACGAACAATAAGTGTTCTTGCTGGCGTGTATCTGTGCCAGTAAGTCTCTGTTGTTAAGATATTTTACTCTTTTCATGGTTCCTCTATGTTTCGTTTAAAAGTATTGCCGTTTGGGAATTAAATGCGCCTATATTGATGCCTATAAATATGTTTAAAGTATATAAAATAAAAATTGGAATTGCAACCGAAACATGAACGAATTTATAGATAAAGCGATAGAAACAGGTGGTAACATATTCAATCGTACGGTTAACAGACTTAAAGGCGCTAGGATTGGCAAGAATCAAGAGTTGTACAATGCACGTGCCGAGTGGACAGGCCGGCACTCTAAGGGCAAAGATTGGCGTGTGAGATTGACCTTACCAACAGATTCTATGTTGCGTGAATATTTTTTCTCAGCCTCGGGTAATCTATACGACGGTGTAGCACCAGGTGGCGCAAACAAACTTCTGGCACCTCTCGCAGATGCAGGTGGTTTCCACTGGCCGTTGACACCCACGATGGTGATCCAACACACAGCCAACTACAATGCACTGGCAATGACACACAGCAATTATCCTTTCCAGGCATATCAGAATTCACAGGTGGACCAGTTGAACATCATTGGTGAGTTTCCTGTACAGAATCAAGAAGACGCAAGGTATTGGGTCGCGACAGTAAATTTTTTAAGAGCAATGACCAAAATGTTTTTCGGACAAAAAGATTTAACTCCAAACTTCAAAGGTAATCCACCACCGATAATGACACTGAACGGGTATGGCGATCATATGTTCAAGAACGTTCCTGTGATAATAAACACATTCAACGTTGAACTTAGATCAGGCACCGACTACATATCAACAAACGACGATCCATATTCAGCCAATATGTCAGGAGTGGCGAATCCAGTAAAAGAGTTGGGCATAAATGATGAGATACCAACAACATGGGCACCTGCACTTTCAAACATATCAGTATTGGTGACACCGATCTACTCTAGAGAGACAGTGAAGAAATTCAATATGAGAGATTTTGCAAACGGCAAACTCAACGGTGCTGACAACGGAATTGGATTCATTTAATGGCCCAGTATTCAAAAACATCACCGTACGCAGACACAGAAGAAAACAGGTTCTATCTGGACATACTTTCTCCTAGAGCCATCACAGCAGAATTAGACGACGAAGACTACACAATAGAGAGAACATATGCATTCAGACCAGACTTGCTGGCATTTGACTTGTATGGAACTCCACGTTTGTGGTGGGTGTTCGCACAGCGTAATCCCGACCTCATCGAAGATCCGATATATGATTTCAAACCAGGAACAACAATAAAGTTACCCAAGTCCGTAAATGTTCAATCTGACCTAGGGTTGTAACATGGCCGAAATAAATCAATTACACAAATTTGCAAGTTACAATGCATTGTTCACGTTGAGCGGAATCAATGAGGATGATATGAAGAATTTGTCATATCTCACAAAACCCACAAGAAACATCATTGCAAAATCAGGCGGTATAGGAGATGCACCAAGACACAAAAATTCACCTGTCCGAGATCGTGTAACTATTAGACCGATAGATAGTGACCCAACGGTCGACACAGCGATCGGAATTTTAGACCAAAAAAGGGATATTTTCATAGACGACGTAAACATTTTGAGTACGGCGAGTCCAAATTTTGAGAGGAATCTCGGCACTTTCACAAAAATAGAATTCAAGATGACCGAGCCATACCAATGCACTTTGCTGGACAAGTTGAAGGGAGCCGCGGCTAGGGAAAGGTACATAGACTACCATGACGCACCTTTCCTTTTGTCCATAGAATTTAGAGGGTTTGATGAAAAGGGAGGAGTCATGCCACTTGGCCCTGCAGAAAACCTTACTAGAAAAATTCCAGTGATGATAGTTAAAGTAGAGTTTGACATCAACGAGGGTGGCACAACATATCAGGTCCAGGCAGTGCCATACATAGACATTGCCTACGATGATCGCTACAAGCACGTGAGAAAACAAGTGTCAGTCACTATCGGCGACGAGAGTACCTTTGAACAATGGGCCATAGACGTACAAAATCATTTGAATGCAAACGGGTTGAGCACATTGGGTAACAGCCAGATGGACGTGGAGATCAAACAAGGACTACGCCAACTTCCAGATCGTTATCAGTTTTTAGTACACCCCGATCTGAAAGACAAACTAACATTTAACACAGTGGCGGAACGACTTCCAAAAGTGGGCGACACAGGACAGCCTGCAAAATACGCCTTGGATTCTGCTGGTATCTATCCCGGCGGCCTAAAGTTTAAAACAACAACGCTCAATGCCGATGAGGTAGTTTACGACGAAAACGATATAGCGACAGTGAATTTTTCCAGAGAGGTAACCAACGATTTCATAGACAACGGATATGCGGCGTTCACACACACCTTCAATCCCGGTGATGCATTGCCAAAGGTGATAGAAGATGTTGTGAGGATATCTGATCCTTTCAGCCTTTCGCTAGACACGTGGTATAAAGGGTTTGCCAGGGCATCCGGAGTTCTTGACAAATACAACATTGAAGGACTTTCAAGCGAAGCGATAATTAGAAAAGTTTACGAAGCATCAGAAAAGGGAGCAAATCAGAAAACAAAAGATTATGTACTAAAAAACTCATACATAGACTGGTTCAAGGTAGTTCCCTCAGTCCAAACTTTGCAATACGATTTTGATTCCATAACAAATATGCACCCTAAGATAATCACGTACACAGTGATTCCGTACAAGGTGCACATAAACAAATTTATCATACCAGGTGTCACAGTACCCGCGCCACCGAACCCAGAACAAAGTGTGCGTAAGAGTTACAACTACATATACACCGGAGAAAACGTTGACGTCTTAAACTTCCATATCAACTACAAGGCGGCCTTCTTCTTGAGGAACCATATGCCCGACCAGAAGACACAACAAGAGACGGGAGTAACAGACAAGATCAACCAGTGGCTCAAGGGCCTATTTGATAACAATAAATCACCCAAGTCGGGAGATGCCACAACAGGACAGAACAACGCCTACAACACATTGTTGGACACCAGGCAGTATCCTTCACTGGTAAAAAGCAAGAACACCGTTGGCGGACTTGAGGAGAATCCACGTGGTGTTGCCTTCTTTGACTACCTGACAAACCCAGAGGCTGATATGTTGCGTGTTGAACTAGAAATACTCGGCGACCCCGCTTACGTGTCAGACAAAACTTTCATACCAACGAGTGGGTATTATCAAAACGAAAAATCCTCAGATCAAGATTACGAGGACGGGCAATTTGTGTACAATAATTACTTGCCAGTGATTAACATAAACTTCAGATTCCCAGACGATCCCATGGAAAAGCAAGGCGTGTATTTCGACAGCAGGCCGACATCCAAGTTGTTCTTCAATGGCCTCTACCATTTGATCAAGGTAGACAACAAGTTCGAACAGGGTAGATTCACACAGATATTGACACTTGCAAGATTGCTCAACCAGGATGGTAAACAAACAAAAATAGTGAACAATGCCGTAGAACAAGACAAGGGAGTGTACGTAAATGTTCCAGACCATATAACGAACAAAGAAAGTTTTACCTACTCAGAGATTGCTGACAACCAGGGTAAAATATATGATCTAAAAGGCAACAAAAAAACCAGAGATCAAATATTAGCAGAACAGGAAAACATCGTTAAAAATATTAAAGGATATAATTAATGGTTTACAAGACAACATATGGTTTCTCAGACACACATGACAACCAGAAAGACTTTCCAGAAAAGTTTGCAAATGTCGACACCGGTCCGTACATAGGGCAGGTGAAATTCAACGTTGATCCGTTGCGTATGGGTAGATTGGGAGTGAACATTCCTGCACTGACAAAAACAAACACACCAGACATTCAAGACATTATATGGTGCAACTACCTCAGTCCATTCTCAGGTGCCAAACCCTTTGGTTCAGTCAGTAAATCAGATCCCTACAAGCAAAACGAAAACCAAACGTCATATGGATTATGGGCAGTTCCACCGGACATAGACACATCAGTCATGGTGCAGTTTGTAAAGGGCGAGAGAAAAATTGAGTCAGCATACTGGGTAGGCTGTGTGCCAGAACCAGTGACCAACCACATGATACCTGGAATGGCATCTAACGTCAATAATTCTCTAGATGTTGGCACGATAGGAGAATTTGAAAGTGGCAGTCCAGAACAAATATATGGTACAAAGAATGTGCCAGTAACAGAGCGTAACAGAGTTCTAGAGGATGTCACAAGGACAGGAACAGGATTAAACAAAGGAAGTTACAAGTATCCAGTCAATCGGGATCTTGCCGACCAATTAAAGAAGCAAGGTTTGATAAAAGATCCAATAAGGGGTACAACATCATCCAGCGCCACACGAGAATCTCCCAGTGCAGTGTTTGGTATGAGTACTCCTGGCAGGGTAAAAGGTGACAGCCGTACACACGAAATTGCACCGATCGGGTCGGTACAAGTAGACAGGCATCATGGACATTCGTTTGTAATGGATGATGGAGATGCATTGGGCAACAACCAATTGACAAGATTAAAGACATCATCAGGACATCAGATACTGATGCATGACACAGAAGGAACAATATACATCAGCCATGCCTCAGGAAACGCATACATCGAGATGGACAAAGAAGGCAAGGTAGACATCTATTCTGGAGTTGGCGGATTGAACTTTAGGACAGAAGGAGACATGAATATACACTGTGATGGAAACTTTAACGTCCATGCAAAAAATATGATCAGGTTGGCATCCGAAGGAGAATTCATAAGCAGTGGTAAGTTCTTGATGAATCTCGGACAGGACGGCATATTCAACAGTTCACAAGCAGGAAGAATTTCATCTTATGGTGGATCAGGCATATCATCATATGCGAAAGGTTCACAGTTGATAGGAGCCAGTGGCAGTGTTCACGCCGCAGGTGCAACAGTACAACTTAACAGCATAGGGTCAAGTCCGGAGTGGGGACCAACATGGCTGACGCAGGAAGCCGCGACAGTCAAACCAAGACCAGAATATGACGTTGACTTGACAGTCAAAGGATCATCAGGTGAAATAGGAATACTCAAACCCGGCACAAGAAAGACTTTGACAACAGTCCACAGTTTTGTACACCACGAACCAAGGTTTAGGCTATCTGCCTTCACTGCAGATTCAGGATACTGGAATGATCCAGAGTACATGGCCAAGGCAAAAACTCCAGGCACAAAAGAATTCATGGAACACAGAAACAGAATGTCCGAAATAGAGTCAATAAGATTGGGACAGTACCAGGCAGATGCCTTGGCATACGTACGATCCAAAATGGGTAACAGCACCGACACAGATAAAGCGGCAGAGTTGTTGAAAGTATTCCAGAACGATTACAACAAAAAGTTTGAACTGTCAGGTAACACAATAGTAAAAGGAATAGAATTTATAGATCCCAAGAAAGGTCAGTTGATAAAAGAAGTAGTGGATGTGCTCCGAGACGAAGACATACAGTTGTTTGCAAACCAAATATTTAAAAATTCTTCAGGTGATGTGTTCACACTGAAAGGATCAAAAGTATCTAAAAATTTAAGTCAAGTTCCAGATGCAATTTCTGGAGTATCCAACGATATAACTTCTTTGGCCAATGACATTTCAGCAACCACAAAAAATGTATATGACACAGTGGATGGTGTTGTTGACTTTGAAAGTGCAGGATCCATATTTGACGGCGTGTCAACGTTGACGTCAACGTACAGTCAAGTCAAAGCAGGAAGAATAACAAACGTCACCCAAGCAAAGAATCTTGTAGTAGGAGCAGGAAAGGCCATAGAAGGCATGGTTCCTGCAGTCACAAAATATGCCAAACAAATTGGCAAGTACTTTGGGTTTGGGTAGGAAATAAATATAAAAAATGGCTTACACATCAAACAACACAGGTGGTTCAAGTAACGGCAGAGTGACCTTTAAAGGGTTCAGCAGTAAAGCCGGTGCAACCAATTACAAACTGTACGACTTTGAGTGTGCCAAACAAGATATGCTCAATAGATTGTCCATACGTAAGGGCGAGAGGGTCGAGAATCCAGAATTTGGAACAATAATATATGATCTAATATTTGAGCCATTCACAGAAAGCCTTAGAGAAGCAGTGATAGAAGACATAACTGCGAACCTTAACGCAGATTCAAGGATAGGAGTCGATGAGATAAGGGTATCTGAAGCAGATCACGGAATAGCAATACAGGCCTCGATAAGGTACATTCCGCTGGATATAACTGAAAGATTGCAGTTCTCGTTCACAGAAGACATGGCTAACAGTCTAATATAAAGTACGCACTTTATTAAATCTATAAATATTGTTGTAAAACAATATGGCCACAACAGATAGACAAAACAGATTACTGGTTGCTGAAGATTGGACAAAGATCTATCAGGCATTCCAACAAGCGGATTTCAAATCTTATGATTTTGAAACGTTGCGTAGAACTATGGTCAATTATCTACGTGAAAATTATCCTGACGATTTCAACGACTATGTAGAGAGTTCAGAGTACGTGGCTTTGCTGGACCTGATCGCCTATATCGCTCAGGCACTTTCTTTCAGAATAGATCTAAACGCAAGGGAAAATTTCTTAGCAACAGCAGAAAGAAGAGATTCTATATTGCGACTTGCACGTTTGATCAACTACAACGTTAAGAGAAATCAACCCGCAACAGGACTTTTAAAAATTGACACGATGTCAACAACAGAAGATGTCAGAGATTCGACAGGAAACAATCTTGCAAACCAAACAATAATTTGGAATGATTCTATAAACTCAAATTACAGAGAACAATTTATATCGATATTGAGTGCGGCCAACACAGTAGGACAGACTTTTGGCAGACCAAGAGAGTCTACAAAGATCGGTGGCATAAACACTGAGGTATACACACTGGCTTCAAGCCAAACAGATCTTCCATTATTCAAGTTCACTAAATCCATTGGTGGGGTTAGCAGAAGTTTTGAGATTGTGCCGTCAACTACTAGCAACTCAGAATCAATTAGAGAATTTGATCCTATAGTAGGATCTGGCCTGACATACTCTTACAGATCAGATGGAGCAGGCGATTCGTCTAACAACACAGGTTTCTTTATGCTGTTCAAACAGGGTGTAATGAACTTCCAAGATTTTTCAATAACAGAGAGTACAACAAACTACGTGCAGTCGTTAGGAGTTGACAATATCAATGATAGCGACGTATGGTTATACAAATTAGATCAGTATGGACAGATAGGTGAAAAATGGACAGCGGTTCCATCACTGTCAGGAAACAACGCAATATATAATTCTTTATCAAAAGATATAAGAAACATTTATAATGTTGTTACTAGAAACAGAGATCAGGTTGATCTTGTGTTTGGTGACGGAAACTTTTCAAACATTCCATTAGGAAACTTCCGTGCATACTACAGACAAAGTGACAATGAAAAATATGCTATCTCTCCTGCAGACCTCCAGAGAGTAAATTTAGCAGTGCCTTATACAGACAAGAATGGTGCACAACAGACTTTAAGTATGTCATTAAGTTTGAAGCAAAGTGTTTACAACTCCACTGCCACAGAGAGCAACGAACAGATAAGACAAAAAGCACCACAAGTTTACTATTCTCAGAATAGAATGGTCACAGCAGAAGACTATCAAGTGTTGCCTTTGTCTGCATCACAAGAAATAATAAAAGTGAGATCAGTAAACAGAGCGGCCTCGGGCGTCTCGAGACAAAAAGAAATATTAGATCCAACAGGAGCATATTCGAGTCTATCTGTTTTTGCAGATGACGGAATTTTATACAGAGAAGAAAAACAAAACACATTCACGTTTACTTTTCAGAATAAGAACAACATATTAGATACTATTAATACAAAAGTGGAAGCAAAACTTAAGATGCCTTACAGCAGGCAGTTCTATTATCTCAAGTATGGAACAAAAGCACTTTCAACTTTATCAGCAACATGGAATTCAACAACAACAGCGACCAATCTAAACACAGGATATTTTACAACAGGATCAGGTGCTTTGAAAACAGGGGTCTATGCAACTTCTAACTTGAAGTATGTCAAGACAGGATCGTTAGTAAAATTCACTTCGCCGAACAGTAATAAATTTTTAAATGGAAAGTTTGTTGCCAACACAGTAGACAATTCAACAGATAGGCTTTGGGCAAAGGTCGGTTCTGTAGAAGGAGATGGTGCGAACAACGGTATAGGTAACTTGGAAACAGGTGTTGGTCCAGTATCACTGACTGACATAATTCCTAATGGTGCTGTGATAAATGCCGTGATACCAGCATTCACAAACAACTTTACAACTGCACTTAAAAACAACATGATAGATAGAATTAATGCATATGAGAACTTTGCACTCAGGTATGATCAAGACAGCGAAGAATGGAAAGTGATTACATCTACAAATGTAAGTGCAAGTAATGTTTTTGGGTTAGGAAACAAAGGATCAACAGCAGGAACAAACTTAGACGCGAGTTGGTGGTTTGATTTCACCAACGACGGAAACACATACACAGTCAAGTACAGATCCTTAGATTACGTGTTCCAATCAGAAAAACAAAATAAGTTCCACTATGATGTAGAAGAGAAAATTTATGATTACACAACAGGAACAGCAGTCAAAGACAACATTAAAATACTTAAGACCAATTCTTTAGTTTCTACAGGTAACAGCATAGGATATCCTATCACTTGGCAGGTTGTAGACACAGTATCAGAAGCAGATGGTTATCAAGATAACTCAAAAGTAAAAATTGGATTTTTTGATTCAGACGACGACGGTGTAGTCGATAATCCCGAATTATTTGATATAGTAGTGGAACCTGACACGTCGGTCACTACAAAATTCATATTCTTTGAAAAATATTTGTCCTACAACAACATTGAAAGATTTAGACCATACCCGGCAACAAATTTTGTGGTAGCAGATAAAGAAGCAAACATAACATTGTCTTCGGCAACATATGACAACGACCAGTTGTTTTACTTTTATGATGAAGCAGAAGACATAGTCAAAAAATACAATTCAACTACAAATACACTAACAACAACAACAGACTATTATGCAAGACGTGGTAGATCAACACTGTCTTTCCAGTACAAACATAATGCAGGACAAGAAACCAGAATAGATCCTAGTGTATCAAATATTATAGACTGTTATATGTTGGAAAGAACGTACGATAACCTATACAGAATATGGTTACAAGATGGCGGAGTGAAGCCTACAATCAGCACACCAGACCAATTAAGAATTAGATATGCAAGTAAGTTAGACAATCTAAAATCTTTAAATGACCAGATAGTATATCATCCAGTAAAATACAGAATACTATTTGGAGCGAACGCAGACGAAAGTTTACAAGCAACGTTCAAGGTTGTAAAAAATGCTTCATCGAATCTTTCAAATGCAGTGATTAAAACTAGAGTGGTAGCGGCAATCAATGAATACTTTGCATTAGACAACTGGGATTTTGGAGACAATTTTTATTTCACAGAACTTGCCGCCTACATACACAATCAATTAGCACCAGATCTTTTGACAGTCGTGATTGTACCAAACGAGTCAGGACAGACATTTGGAAGTCTTTTCCAAATATCCAGTGCAACAGACGAAATTTTTATCAGTGGGGCCACCGTTGATGATGTTTCTATTATTAGCGCCTTAGGAGCCAATCAACTGGTTTCATCAGGTTCGGTAGTAACTTCAACAGGAACAGCATCTAACTTAACAACTTCTACAGGATCAGCAGTGTCAGGCTCTACTACATCAGGTTCGGGATCAAGTTCCGGCGGTAGTGGGGCAGGATACTAATGGTAGACAATCCACTTAATTCACGAGCCAATCAAGAAATAGTTTCCTTAGACGGAGGAAAAACTAATTTTAGAAGAAGTATTGCACACCTACCGGTGATCTATCAGACAGATGCCAACCATAGATTTTTATCAAGCACACTAGATCCGTTAATCCAAAAAGGAGCACTTGAAAGACTAGACGGTTACATTGGTAGACAAAACGCAACCACTAGAAAAGCAGATGACACATACGTAGGAACAACAAATAGAGACAGATTAGCATACCAACTAGAACCTACAGTAACATATACAAATAAAGACACAACATCAATAAATCCAGAAGACCAAGTGTTGTTTTCAGGAACGTACGATGATTATATAAATCAATTGAAATACCTAGGTGGTAATGTTGACAATCATGACAGACTACACGAAGCAAATGTTTATTCGTGGAATCCTGCAGTGGATCTTGACAAGTTGGTCAATTACAGAGAATATTATTGGATGCCGATAGGACCCAACAGCATCGAGATAGACAGCGTGGGACCAAATGCAGTCATTGAAATAGATGTGACTTTTGTTGCAGGAGCGTTTAGATTCAGCACAGCAGGAAACACAAACAATCCTCAAATAAAACTTTACAAAGGTAACACATATAAATTTAATGTAAAAGCCTCTGGTCATCCATTTAACATAATGACTGAGCCTTACAGACAAGGCATCAAAGAAGATGGCTCGACATCTACTTTATATGTAGACGGTGTGACAAACCAAGGAACAGATTACGGCACTCTGACTTTTACTGTGCCTACTACGGCACCGGGTGTACTTTATTATCAATGTAGCAATCATTCTGCAATGAATGGAATATTAAGTATACATTCTGCAACAGCATCAAGCAAAATAGATGTAGCAAAAGAAATTATTAATACAAAGCATTATCAGTTGAGAACATTAAAACTCTCCAACGGTATGCGTATCAAGTTTAAAAATAATGTAACAGATCTTACAGGTTACAGCAACAGAGAATTTTATGTTGAGGGTGTAGGAACCAAAATAACACTGACACCGGTGGAAGACTTACTGACTCCGGAATCGTATGCAACTTCTAGCACAGATCCTTATGACCAGTATGTGTACGACTCGCGACCGTATTCTAAAGCATTCTATTTGCCTGAGAAACTAGATTACATAACAATCAAAAGAGATTCACCAGATAGGAATGCATGGTCAAGATACAACAGATGGTTCCACAGATCAGTTATAGAAAAGTCATCTGAAGTAAATGGATTTACTCCTGCACTAGATGAGGCTAACAGAGCAAAAAGACCAATCATTGAATTCGATTCAGGATTAAATCTTTTTAATCATGGACAAGTTGCTAAAAAATCAGTTACACTTTTTGATACAGTTACTAAAGATGCATTTAGTGACGTTGTTAACAAAACAGGATACATCATAGATGGTGTGGCACTGTCCGCAGGAATGCGTGTTGTGTTTAGTGCAGATACTGATCCTATAGTAAAGAACAAAATATATGATGTTGACTTTGTGTTGGGCCAAGACTCAACAAAAGTGATAGCACTTACAGAGGCTTCAGATGCAGTTGCAAAACAAGGCGAAAGTGTGTTCGTTGAATTTGGAACAAGCAACCAAGGTAAGTCATTTTTCTTTGGCTATGATTCCGATAGTTCTCTGATCTGGCAAACAGCACAAACCAAAACAAAATTAAACCAGCCACCGTTGTTTAACCTTTTTGATAACAACCACGTGGCATTGAATGATCCGCAGATTTATCCCAGCAGTTCTTTCGAAGGTGCAAAAATCTTTAACTTTAAAGAATCAGACACAGCAACAACAGATACAGTGCTTGGATTAAAAGTGAAGTACAACACAATCAACAATGTTGGTGACATTGTTTTTGAATCGGATCATGCTTCTAGCACTTTTACATACAAATCTGGAAATCAAACTCTTTCAAAAAGTTTGGCAGAAGCACATCTCCATTACACTACTTCACTGGAAGAACACAATTCAGTAAGTGTTTTCCAAAAAAGACCCATAGGTATAAAGCAAAGGGTCATTAGAACATTCTTGGTTGATGCCACTGAGAAAAAATTATTTCCCATAGATTTTTATGCAAAATCGGTTGATATCACAGATTTAGAATTAAGTGTTATTGTCAACGGAACTAGAAAGACAATTGACACTGACTATAAAATTGTAGACGGTACTACAAACAAATATGTACAATTTGTCAAAGATCAAGCAGTGGGCGACAGAATTACATTAAAAGCATACAGCAAAACAAAAAAAGTTCATAACAAAGGAATATATGAAGTACCTGAAAACTTAGAATATAACTCATTAAACGAATCCAATAAAGAATTCACATTTGGACAGATCAGTAGACACACTGCTGACGTGTTTGAAAAGTCATTGGAAGTGTCAGGAACGTTCCCAGGAAATTCTGATTTACGTGACAACCCAGATGCTTACTTTAAAGGTGGTACTATTGTACAACACGAAGGAAGTTTAGCACCGGCGATATTCAATCTTATTGATAAGAATGCAAACATAGTAAACGCATTAGAATATTGTTCGATAGAATATGAGAAGTTCTACAGCAGTTTCTTGACACACAGCACTAATACGCCTTTCGAAGGAAATCCTGCAGATAGAGTAAATGAAATTTTACAAGCAATCAACAAAGACAGAACACAAACTTTTCCTTTCTTCTACGAAGACATGGTAGGGCACGGTGAAGCAAAAAGTGATAGGACTTATACAGTACAGGACGAGTTGGACACAGAGTTTGCACTAGACTCTCAACATTCTGTCACTACCTTAAACAGCAGAGCAGTGTACGTCTATCAAAATGATGTACAGTTATGTTTAGGTGACGACTACATTTTTAGCACAACAGACGATTCAGTAAAAATAACAAAAACATTGTCCGTAGGTGATGTGATCAAGATCTGTGATTATGGTAACACGGCAGGAAGTTTTGTTCCTCCTACACCTACAAAAATGGGCATATACCCATCATTCAAACCTGAAAAAGTAAACGATAACACCTACATAGTTGACACTGATGTTATTGTCAAACATGACGGGTCCAAAATCAAAGCCTATGGCGATTACAGAGATGACTTAATATTAGAGTTGGAGAAAAGAATATTCAACAACTTAAAAATAAAATACGATAGCACAAGATTAGATCCAAAGAGCATCATTCCTAGCATATACAAGACCACTGATTTCACAGTACAAGAAGTAGATGACACAATTAGCAGAGACTTTTTTAAGTGGGCGGGAAGACACAACATAAGATACATTGAAAACAAAACCTACAAAGAAGCAGAACCGTTTACATACAACTATTCATCGTCAGTGGGTGCCATAGATGGCAAATTTATGCAAGGACACTGGAGAGGCATATACAACTATGTCTACGACACAGATCGTCCTCATACTCACCCATGGGAAATTCTTGGACATTCGCAAAAACCTAGTGATTGGGAAGCCACATATGGAACGGCACCTTACACAGCAGGAAACGAAATCTTGTGGAATGCGATAGCAATACAGACTGGCAGGTACGGAAAACCTAACATCAAGAAATATCTTCCTGTAGACGATCAAGGAAATTTAAAAAATCCAATACAGGTAGGATTGGTCAAAGATCTAGATCTATTCATGCGTCAGAGAAACTGGAAGTTTGGAGATCATTCTCCTTCTGAGACTGCATGGAGGAGATCATCTAACTATCCATTTGCAATAGCAAAAGCCATGGCATTGTTAAAACCTGCGAAGTTTTTCAGTTTGTTCTTGGACAACTCTAGAATTTCACAGAATGTATCTGGGAACCTTATAAACAAAGACACAGGTGTTAGACAGAATTTGTCTGATGTAAAGTATCACTTGGAAACAAGCACAGATACAGCCACAGGGATTGTTACAACATATAAAACATCTGGTTACCAGCCGTTCACGATCAATTACCTGATTAGCAAAGGTCTAGACATCAAATCATTTTACCATGACAAGATGAAAGGCCTCAAAATTCAACTTGGTTACAAGTTAGGAGGATTCACAGACAAAGAAAATATAAAAGTTATCTTAGACAGTATATCTCCGGGTTCGTCAGCAGGATCGAAGTTTATTCCAGATGAAAACTATAAAATTTTATTTAGAGCATCAAATCCAACAGACACCTACTATTATTCAGGTGTGTTGATAGAAAAGAACACAGAATTAACAGAAGATGGTTCGACTCTCGTTGGAGGATACAGGGTTATAGGATATTCGGCGGAAGTGCCATATTTTAAATTCTATCAACCAATACAAGCGGGTGCAGTAGGCACGGTAGAAGTTGCTGGTGCAAGAGCGGACAAATATCAAACATACCTACCTGATCTGCAAATCATACCTTACGGTCATGTGTTTATGACAGTACAAGATGTAGTCAACTTTCTTTTTGGATATGGAAGGTACTTAGAAGAGAGAGGATTTGTATTCGACAAATTTTCTAATGAAATTAAAGAAGTTCAAAACTTTGAGACGGGAGTCAAAGAATTTTTATTCTGGACGACACAGAATTGGGCATCAGGATCTGCAATAACAATATCTCCCGGTGCTGAAAACTTATCATTGACAACAAAAAATAGTGTCGTGGGACAACTACGAAATGTTTCTGGTGATTACTCAGTGCTAGATGCCGCTGGCAAAAAATTTGATCCTCGAACAATATCAACTAGAAGATTAGGTAACCTTTTTGACATAGGAACGTCTGGAGATGAAGGGATATACAATGCTGAATTTTCCACAGTAGAAAAAGAACACTTAATTTTATTTGACAACAAGACTGTGTTCAATGATATAATTTATGATTCTAGTACAGGTTTTAGACAACAGAGACTTAAACTAGTTGGATGGAAAACAGGAGAATGGAACGGTGATTTCTCAGCACCTGGCTTTGTGTTTGATTCTGCCAAGGTAGATTATTGGACAGCCAACACTGATTACAAAATTGGTGACTCTGTCGAGTATCAAGGAAAGTTTTATGTCACAAAAGTTAATCATACTTCTACTAGCGAGTTCGACATAGGTAATTTCAGTTACAAAAACAAAAAACCTAAAGCACAATTGATACCTAACTTTGAATACAAAATTTCACAGTTCAAAGATTTTTATAATCTCGAAACAAACAACTTCGATGAAGGACAGCAGGCACTTGCACAAAAACTAGTTGGATATCAGAGCAGAGACTACTTAGAAAATCTTTTTGAAAACGACATATCGCAGTACAAGTTCTATCATGGGTACATACGAGAAAAAGGAACAAAGAACGCAATTGACAAGTTGTTGAAGGCAACTTATCAAGGACAAAACATTGGGTTGGACCTATACCCAGAATGGATGATACGAACTGGAGAGATAGGAAATGCAGACGCCAAGAAAAGCGTACAGGTAGAATTCTTACAAACAGAAAACTGTGGCAAGGTACAGAGCATTGAACTGTTGTCAAACACCGCAGACACAAAAAATTACACACGTTCTAAAGTTTCATACCTAGACACTTTGTATGACAAACCTGTTGATTACAATCCATTAGAGACATATAGCCAATTGGATTATACAAAAGCAGGCATTGACAGAACAACTCAACAAGTTTTACCGACTGCGGGATATCCTCAGGTGTCTCAGGTTCAGCACACAGCATACGATATCAAAGACATCAAAAATTTAGATGTGAACGCAATTGATACAGCAGAACTTATTTGGGTAGCCAATAAAACAAACATGGACTGGGACGTTTTTAGGATAACAGAAGCAGATATTAGAATTAAAAATTTACAACCTGTAAACTCTCAGACACAGTTGTCAATACAGTTCACAGGCAGTCATGGCCTAAAAGCGGCCACAGGTACAAATACCGCAGACTATTTTGCAATAGTAGGTAGCAAGTCTCAGGACTTGAATGTTGTCCATGAGGTGGCATCCGTTCCTAGCCATGATGTTGTGGTAATCAACTACACTGGAAGATTAGATTTTGTTCCTACATTAGGTGATGGATCCACGGCAGACACATATGGAAATGTGTTTAAGTTTATAAGTGTAAGAGTAAGTTCAATGGACAACGTCAACGACAAGTTGAATTTTGCTGAATTTAAGCCGGAAGATTCTCTCAACAACAGAATCGGCGACAAAGCATTTGCAGATGCCGATAGCAGTGGTCTATGGAAGGTGTATGAAAAGATCAATCCGTACACAACGGTAGTTTCAAAATCTCCAGATATCATTGACAATCAAGATTATGGTTGGAGAATTGTTGCAAGGAATGACGGTAGAACAGCAGTAGTTTCCGCACCAACGAAAGGTCAAGGAACTTTGCACTTCTTATTCAGAACGCAATCAGGAGTTACTTTCAGTTCTACAGGAGACGACGCATCAGGCACGTCAGTGAACGAAGGAGCAGGCAGTTCTTTCAGTGTACAAAATTCTGCCACAATGACAGACAACACAGACAATACAAGTAAGTTGGGATATTCATTGTCGATGAGTACTGATGAGAACTTTGTTGTTGCTGGAGCACCGTTCTGTAACACACTAGATTCAGACGGAAGCACTAGGCAAATAGATTCTGGATTAGTTAAAATTTACATTTGGGATCCTTCGGCATTTAAATATTCACTGCTTCACACAGTAAATCCACCATCAGATGGATCAAGTTCAAATGAAAATTTAAATTTTGGATGGTCACATAAAATTTGTGAACCCACTTTAAATTCTACTAGAGACACTTCTATAAAATATATGTACGTGACAGCACCTGGCCATTTATTAGACACTGGAAGAGTATATGTTTATAAATGGGGAGTAGGCGTAGACGGCAGTACGTACGACACATGGACACAAACTTCTTTGATAGAAGCACCAGATGGCGGAAGTGGACAGAGATTTGGACACATTGTACAAGCAAACGACAACGGTGATGTGATAGCAGTATCATCTAAGGCACCAGGTAATGCAGGTAAGGTTGAAATATTTGTTAGACAAGGTCACACAAATGATGCCAGCACAACAGACACGTTCACACTGACACAAACCATAACAGGTATATCAGCAGACGGTTCGTCGCTGAACACTGCATTTGGAGATTCAATGACAATGAGTAAAGACGGAGACACTCTTGTAATCGGTGCTCCGGGATATGACGATAGCACAGAAGCAGACGCAGGCGCAGTTTACATTTACAAATGGAATGTTGACGGGTCGACAAGTACATACACACTTGATCAAAAAATAGTTTCTCCAGAAAATAAATCAAATATGCGTTTTGGAACATCTCTAGATATCAACGACAGCGGAACTAGAATAGTTGTTGGAGGAGAAGGAGTATCGAGCGATAAAGAAATACGTTTTGATTCAGGTGCAACAACATTTGACCTACAAGGAACTACAATAATAGACGACAACATTGGTTCTGGTGGTGCTTACACACTAACAAAATACAATACTAAATTTGTGATAGATGATAGATTAATCACAAGTTCAGTGTCGCCTAATGATGATTTTGGAAGAGGCGTGTGTATAATTGACAATTCTGTATTTGTAGGTGCTCCGGAAGATGACGGAAACATAAGCACAGACGGTAGCAGTCTTTCAAGCAATGATGGTACAGTTGCGATGTATGACTGTAACGAATTAAATGTGTACAGTTGGAAACCAATAACAACGGAAACTCCAATGGTAGACAGAGACAGGGTCGGACAGGGTTTTGTTTTTGACAAAAACAACAGCACAATAATTGATTACTTGAATTATTATGATCCAGTAAAAGGTAGATTACTAGGTATTGCAGAAAGAGAAATAAAATACAAGACACCAATTGACCCTGCGTTATACAATAACAACAGCAACGGAAATACAAAACTGGCCTGGGGTGAAGAACACATAGGTGAAGTTTGGTGGGATATCAGTAGAGCGAAATGGTTGTGGTACGAGCAAGGCTCACAAGAATACAAAACAAACAACTGGGGTAAACTATTCCCAGGCGCAAGGATCAACTGTTACGAATGGGTGGAATCAATTTATCCTCCATCTGAGTATCTATTACAAGCAAGGTCAACAGAAGGAGTTGCACGTGGTGTAACAGGAATACCTTATGCTACAGATAATTCAAAAGTTTCAGTAAAACAAAAGTACAGCAGTAAAAGAGACGGCTTTGTAAATTATTATTATTTCTGGGTAAGGAACAAAAGTAACGTTCCAGCAAACAGCGTCTACCCAAGAAAGATGCCAATAACAACACTAGAAATAACAATTAGCAATCCGCAAACGTCAGGTATACCTTATTTTGCTCCAACAGACAAAAACAAATTAATTGTCTTTAATTGTGAGAATTTAGTACAACCTGGAAATTCAGTATTCAACTTTGATTTCCGGAACATTGATTTTGAAGGTGATTCATATGCCATATGGAAACTGATAAGAGAAGACGACAAAGACTTCTCGCTACCTAACACAATAGAAAACAAATGGTGGGATTCGCTTTGCGGTGTTAACAGCGCCGGGGACAAGGTTCCAGATCCAGATTTACGTGTAAACTTGAGATACGGAAACAGACAAAGACCTAGACAGTCTTGGTACGTGGACAGGTTCAAGGCGTTGAAACAACTGATAGATTACTCAAACGATATTTTAAAAGAAAACCAATTTGCAGGATTATTTGCTTTAGACAATCTAAACTCTGAAGATCCAGAGCCAACAGCAACAAGTGGCGAGTGGGATTTCTCTGTCGACACATATGCAGACCTATCGTACATCAACACTGCTGACATATCAGGTGATGCAAAATACATTGTTAAAAATGACGAGACGGTGGGCGGACTATGGTCAGTGTATCAGTACTCACAAGTCAACAAGTTATTCACGAGGATTTCAACACAGACCTACAAGACGTCAAGGTATTGGAGTTACGTAGACTGGTACAAAAACGGATACAACAATGACACAATCATCAACAAGCAGATAAACTATCAGTACGAACTAGATTCCACAGAAGCAGATGTAGGACAAACTGTAAAAGTTCTAAATGCAGACACAGGTGGTTGGAAGATATTCCTCAACACCACTTCAGGATTTGAAAACATTGCCACAGAGAACGGCACAGTAAAAATCAGCACAAAGATTTATGACTACACCCAGGATGACACAGGTTTTGCAGGTGAGGATAGGTTCGATGACAACACGTTTGACCAAGAGCCTACAACGGAAACTAGGAAAATATTAACAGCATTGAAAAATGACTTGTTTACAGGCGAGTACGCAGTCCATTACAACAAACTATTCTTCATAGGTGTGAGAACAGTGTTGAGTGAACAGACTTTTGTGGACTGGATGTTCAAGACATCTTTTGTCAACGCTAAAAACAGCATCAGGAAATTAGACCAAAGGAAAACCTACGAGATAGGGACAGACGCTTGGGTTGAGTCATATATCAATGAGGTCAAACCTTTTGCAACAAAATTAAGAGAATACAAAATTGGATACAATGCAGATGAAGACATAGACGGTATATTCACAGACTTTGACAATCCACCATTCTACGATTCATTGAATTCAAAAATTAGAAGTGTTGACCTACAGACCGACAGTGCTAGACTTTCACAGTATCCATGGAAAATGTACAATGACGCATACAAAAAACACGTGAAGTCATTTACAATAACCAACGCAGGTTCGGGATATACCCAAGCACCAACAGTGGTGGTACTAGGCGGAACAACAGGTGCAAGAGGACCATTCCAGTTGTTAGGTAAAAGCAGTTCCGGTACAACGTCAGGAACATATGGATACTTCTATCCGTTGTTCACAACAGAACAGAATGCTCAAATCTGGGATAGCCAGAACGGTGGGTCAGGCAGTGCCCATTCACACACGTTTGATGAATACCCAAACACAACTTTTTATATGCCAACATCTTCACAGAACCATGCTATCACAACTGCTTCTACGATATACAAAACTTATGAAACAGACATTTCGCAGGCAAAAGCGACAGCAGTGGTCAGCGGTGGCAAAGTAATATCTATTAAGATTACTGACAAAGGTGGCAACTATACAAGCACACCAACAGTGGTTTTAACAGGCGGAACGGCCTCAGGAGCAAACCCTACTGATCAAGCAAAAGCAGTGGCTAATCTAGACAACGATCTAGTCAGAGACATACAGACTACAATGAAGTTTGACAGGGTGTTATCGACATCCAGAGTCAAAGATTGGACCGCTTCTACAAGTTATGAGTATGGAGATCTAATCAGGCATCTGAACCAACTGTACAGAGCAACCAACTCTTTTACATCAACAACAGATTTCGACGACAACGAAGACTCAGTGCAAACAATCACAGGAGACGAAGTTGGACTGACAGCGTCAGACAGAACTAAAGGTTTCTACACACCAACCGACGGAATGCCTGGCAACGAATTGTCGCAACTAATGGATGGTGTTGACTATGGAGGAACAATGGTCACAGGATTATTGTTCTCAGAAGGAAAAGGATGGAACAACTTCAATTGGGACACAGTTGGTTGGGACAGGTACGGCACGTCAGCAATTGAAACTTTCTACGCAGACGGTTCAACTAATACGTACACATTTAGAAGTGCACCACCAAGCACAAAAGTTTATCAGGTATACGTGACAGAAAATGACAGTAGCAAATTTAAACTGAATGATGTATTCAGAGGCGACGGCAGTACAACTGCATTCACTTTAAGCACAGTGCCAAACGACGGAGCAATGATTGAGTTCATACCATTTGATGAGGACGGAACACAGATTCCAACAGATGACAGAACACTAGATAACGTGGTAAGTGGAGGATTATTTAAAACTGCACTAGGATCAGCGCCTTCCGACATATTACTCGAGGGTGATGATTTTGTAAATCCAGAAACAAGTTACGCACCGGAAGAAGCAGTTCCAGGACAGATATTTGACACAGTAGACATCAAAGTATACACATCTCCAGAATCAGGAGTACCATTTATAAGTGACAGAAACAACATAGGTGACGGTGTAACAAAAGTATTTGAGTTGGGTGATTATCCAGGAACACTAGGAAGTGTGACTGTAAGTGTAGACGGAGTTATCAAAAGGTTAACAACAGATTACACAATAAACGTAAGAACTAAAAAATTAATATTTGGAACAGCACCAGGTGTTGGAACAAGGATAGCAATAAGAACATTCGCAATCAGCGGAGAGAACTACAGAGTTCTAGACACCATAGTTGGAGACGGAAGCACAGCAAGTTACACAACAAGCACAAGGGGAGAGTTCAACTTGGATTCCACTTCTTCTGATATGTATGTTACGATAGACGGAGTGCCAACGACATCGTTTACAACTAGCACAACTGCAAATACAATAACAATTACATTCAGTTCTGCTCCAGCGGCAAACAGCCTAGTACAAATTGCAGGATTCAACAAGTCGACAACATCAACAAGATCATTTGCAAGTATCAGAAGAGAACAGATGACATATGACGGTTCAACAACGAGAATGACATTGACATACCCGCCGGGATCGATAGGTCCACACTCTGGATTAACAATGTTAGAAGTGGGTGGTAAGATGTTGAGAGGACCAGACAACAGTTATTACATGGGTGACGGTTCGACTTATTCTTATGGAGTAGTATCTGGTCTTGGTGATGACTCAACAGTTGATCCAGCGAAAACGATTACATCAGCCTCTCAAGTTATAGTGTTTGTCAATGGTGTTGAAAAAGCACTGAACACAGACTACACTGTAGACATAGGCGCTCAGAACGTTGTGTTCGTTACACCACCGGCATCGACTGACGTAATAGCAATCAGCACATTGGTAGATAACCATTACAGGAACGAAGGCACTGACATTATATTCAACACGACGCAACTTGCATCGGACGGTTTCACATTTACCACAGGTACGACTTTTGTTGCAACAACATTTAACAACGCACTAGGAATGAAATTGAGAAGAGAAGTACTAGAAGGCAGAACAAATGGCGTGTTCAAATTAAGATTCAATCCATTGAACGAGTCTTATGTGTTTGCCTGGTTGAACGGAGTTCAATTGGTACCGGGTAATGATTACTTGATAGACAAAAACACTTTGACAGTGTATGGCAAAACAATATCATCATCTGACAGATTAGACGTGATGTATTTTGCGATAGAATCTGCCACAGGTGCAACAGGATTTAGATTGTTCAAAGATATGTTGAACAGAACATTTTTCAAACGTATTAGTAAAAAGGGATCCACAACTCTCAAATCAAGACTGCACAGAGAAGACAGAGATTTCAAAGTAGAAGATGGTGCTTCACTGCCGGAACCAGACGTTGCTTCAAACGTCCCTGGCGTTATATTTGTGGACAAAGAGAGAATAGAATACTTTATTAAATCAGGGAACAAACTTTCTCAGTTGAGAAGAGGTACCCTAGGAACAGGAATTAAGGACCATAGTTCAGGTGCAGAAGTGGTAGACGCATCTGAAGTACAGACTATACCTTATGCTGATGGCGTGTATGTTGACACTTTCACAGGTGATGACACCACAACAGCATTTACCACAACACAGACCTTAACGCAAACGTTAATCCAGTCAGCAACAGCAACTGGACTCCCCGCTGATCAAATAGACATATTCATTGGTGGCCAACGAGTGTTAATGCTCAGCGAGGACGGGTCTACTGTTAACTACTCAATCTCTGGTAACACAGTCACATTAGCGACTGCACCAGCGTCAGGAGTAAAAATACAAATAGCACACAAGAAAGGACAGGTTTGGTACACTGGCAAAGACGGTAATCCTGCAGATGGTAAAGGTTTACAAGCATCAGTCACTCCGCAGGCTAAATTCATAGCAGGCGAACCAACAAATTCACCTGAATAAATACACTAGGATGACAGAAGAAAACAAACAAACAGAATCAAAAGAAGAGAACAAAAAGCCTCAAGATCATAACGGTGTTATGATGACTGGACACATCAAAATACATGATCCAGAAACTGGCGAAGTTATAGTGGATAAAAGAAATGCTATACACTATGAAAATATGTCACAGGCACTGGCAAATTCTCTTGCAAACAAAACAACAGGTTTCGTTCACGAAATGGCGCTGGGTAATGGTGGTACATCCGTCGATCCAACAGGTATTATAACTTACCTAACGCCAAACACTACCGGTTCAAACGCAACTCTTTACAATCAGACTTATTATAAAGTAGTAGATGACAACTCGTCTACAAACAAGGACACTTCTAAAAACAAAATGGAAGTGAGACACACAGCAGGAAACAAATACACTGACATAGTAGTAACTTGCACACTTGATTATGGAGAGCCAACAGGACAAGCGGCCTTCGACAACACTACAAACTTCAATGGCGACTATGTGTTTGATGAATTAGGTCTAAAAAGTTGGGAAGGTACAGAAAATGGATCAACAAATAAATTGTTGACACACGTTGTATTCCACCCGGTACAAAAATCATTGAACAGATTAATACAGATTGATTACACTCTGAGAATACAAAGTTTAACAACGTTCACTGAAACAAGTTCGACCGCATTAACAACATCGAATACAGTGAGTGGTACAACAGCAGGAAGTAACACTGGTTATTAAAGATGGCATACACAGTTAACAAAAGTGATAGTTCTAGTTCACCAAATCAGTACACAGTACAGGACAGTTCTGTAAATTCACAAACGGATCTAAGCCTTGTAGGAAAAGGGTACGCAGGATATGGAGAACTTATTGCTGAAAACTTTTTACATCTGCTAGAAAACTTTTCAAGTTCAACTGCACCAGCCAAACCAATACTAGGACAACTGTATTACGACAGTGCCAACAATAGATTAAAAGTATACAACGGTTCGGCATTTGTTCCAGCAGGAGGAAACTTACCCTATCAGTCAACAGCACCATCCACTTTGGTACGGGGTGACCTTTGGATAGATTCTGACACAGGACAACTTTATTTCTACAATGGAACATCGAGTATTTTAGTAGGACCCCCTTCGTCTACAGGAACAACGAATGGTTTCGTGTATGACTCAATACTGGATTCAACAGACACAACACAAAATATTACAAAATGGTACAACAACGGTGACTTGATTGCAACAATATCAGGAACCAGTTTCACACCAAAGTCTGCACTATCAGGCTTTGCAACAATTTCAAAAGGTATCACACTAGGCACAAACATAACTGATAACAAATTAAATGGTACTGCCACCGACGCAGACAAGTTAGGCGGAGTTGCCGCAACAAGTTATTTGAGATCAGATGCTAATGACACAACAACTGGCACATTGGGTATTGTAACAGACTCAGGTATGACCATTGGTAATGACAGTGACTTAAACATAGGAGTTGATGGCACAGGTGCAGTGTTCACGAACACGATCCAGAACACAGACATAAGTTTCAAAGTGAATCCAGGTGGCGTCGCAACAACAATGATGACCATAGATGGTTCCAACTCTAGAGTTGGTATCGCAACAGCATCACCTACTGCGACCTTGGACGTAAATGGAGCAATAAAAGGCACAGCATTCACAGGAAACGTCACAGGAGATGTGACAGGAAACGTTACAGGAAATCTATCAAGCACAGGTGCAAACACAGTGGGCACACTTGTCATGGGCAACACACTGACTACTAAAAATATCAGACCAGACGCAAACACATCATATGACATAGGTACAAATTTATTACAATACAATACTGTATACGCCAAAGCAACATCGGCTCAGTACGCTGACTTGGCTGAGGTGTATGAAAGTGATTCAGAGTATGAAGTAGGAACTGTGGTTATATTTGGTGGTGACAAAGAAGTGACGCAGTCAACAATTTCAAATGATACAAGAGTTGCAGGAGTAATAAGTGAAAATCCAGCATACCTAATGAACAACAAATCAGAAGGTCAAGCAGTGGCACTTGTAGGAAAAGTTAAATGTAGAGTCTGCGGGGTTATTGCAAAAGGCGATCTTTTAACTACTTGCGGAACACGTCCAGGCTGTGCTCAGAAGGCAATAAGTCCTGTATTAGGTTCTATAGTAGGAAAAGCAATGGAAAGTAAAGATGATGCTGGAGAAAGTGTCATTTTAATAAGTGTTGGAAGGTTATAAATACTAGCAAATGGCGTACATAATAAACAAAACAGACGGAACATCAATCGCTACCATCACAGACGGTACTATTGACAACACAACGTCTTTAACACTATTCGGAAAGAGTTATTCAGGGTTTGGAGAACTATTAAATGAGAACCTTGTAAAACTTCTAGAAAATTCTGCTGGTACATCGGCACCAACAGCACCTTTGACAGGTGAACTATATTTTGACACGTCAACATCACAATTAAAAGTTTATGACGGTTCAGCGTTCAAGCCAACAGGCGGAGCAAAATCACAGAGTTCGGCACCAACATCGGCAAGTGCAGGTGACCTTTGGATGGATTCAGATGACACACAACTTTATGTGTACTCAGGCACGGCATGGCAATTGGTTGGCCCAGTATTCACATCAGGCCAAGGATTATCAGGTTGGCAAATTGAAATTATACAAGACAACGGTGGAGTGAACAAGACAGTTGCTTCAATGTACGTTGGCACAACAAGAGTTGCAATTCTATCAAAAGAAACATTCACTCCAGGATCACTACAAACTGGATATGCTTCAATCAAGTCTGGACTTACTCTTAACAGTACGTTAGGTGCTGTGTTCGAAGGATCAACATCTTCGGCGGCGTCGATAGATGTATCAGGAACAACGAATACAAGTGCATCAGTTATCGCAGGTGGTAACTTTTTAAGGGCAGACGCGGCAGACACTACAACAGGAGCATTGACAATCGATGCAGATGCAGGACTGATTGTTGGTGATGCACAAGAATTAACTATTTCAGTTTCAAGCAATGATGTCACTGTTGCACAGACTTCACAAGACAAAGACTTAAAATTCACAGTAAATGATGGTGGAGCAACAAAAACTCCAATACAATTAGTAGGAGCAACAGGCGGAATAAGCCTTACTGGTGACGTAACAATTACAGGAAACTTAAATGTTTCAGGAGAATATGAAAACACTTCAGGTGAAATCAACCTATTAAATGATCAATTCTTAAAATTAGGAAATGGCACACCAAACAATGATGGTGGTATCATAGTAGAAACAAGTGATACAGATGACGCAAGACTATTTTGGGACGAGTCAGCGAGTCAATGGGTGGCAGGTTTTGGTGCATCATATTCACAGATTATAAGAGCGGCAGACGTAGTAGCAGACGGGAACGCAAATAAAGAAAAAGTTTTAAAAACAACAGCGGCTGGACTAGTAACTGTAACCAATATAAACTTGGCGGCAGTTGGATCAGCGATAACAACATCAGACACTTCGAGTGTCTCAGTGCCAACAGTTGGGCAAGTATCGGCATACGGAGACTTCTGGGGCGGCTCTGAGAAGTATGTTAACACTGCGGCACCAACTGGCAGTGATGGCAATA